>ENA-UOJL01000374-UOJL01000374.1-human-gut-metagenome-genome-assembly--contig:-P47-NODE-374-length-67998-cov-30.862944_pt1 | contig 67998 bp, 44 predicted proteins | sample MGYA00242347_ERZ723894 | MGnify/ENA metagenome assembly ERZ723894
CGCTAAGAGCCGCCTTCGGCGGTTGCGCTCCGACACGCGCCTGCGGGCGCAGTCCCGCGGGAGAAGCTTTTTTCATCAGGTTCTGTAATCCCCGTTAATTTTCACATAATCATAAGTCAGATCGCAGCCCCAGGCCTTGGCGGTGGCGTCGCCGCTGCCAAGGTCAACGAGGATATCGATCTCATCCTCCTTCAGCACCACGGCGGCCTCATCCTCGCTGTACGGGTGGTAGGCGGCGTTCTCGCAGACGAACACCTCGCCGGCCTTGCTCTTGAGGCGCACCGACGTCTTGCTGATATCGAAGTCCCCCGGCGTGTAGCCAATGGCGCAGAGCACGCGGCCCCAGTTGGCATCTGCACCGAACATGGCGGCCTTGAACAGAGTGGAATGGATGACGCTCTTGGACACTGCGCGGGCGGTCGCTAGGTCGGGTGCGCCGGTCACGGTGCATTCCAGCAGCTTGGTCGCGCCCTCGCCATCCCCGGCCAGTTCGCGGCTCAGGTGCTCGGCGGCCTCGGTCAGCGCAGCAACAAACGTATCATAGTCGGGCGTACCGTCAACGATTTCCGCGCCGGACAGGCCGGAGGCCAGCAGCAGCACGGTATCGTTGGTGGAGGTATCGCCGTCCACGGAAATCTGGTTAAAGGTAGCGGGCACGACGGTGGACAGCGCCTTCTGCAGGGCGGCAGGCTCGACCTTGGCGTCGGTGGTCATGAACAGCAGCATCGTCGCCATGTTCGGGTGGATCATGCCGCTGCCCTTGGCGATGGCACCGATGCGGACGGTCTTGCCGCCAACCTCAAACTCCAAAGCGATTTCTTTCGGGTGGGTATCAGTAGTCATGATGGCGGTGGCGGCGGCGTGGCTGCCTGCCTCGCTGGCGGCCAGCTTGGCGGCAGCTTCGGGGATGCCCTTGGCAAACGGCTCAATGCTCATGGCCTGGCCGATAACGCCCGTGGAGGAGGGGAGCACGTCGTCGGCGCTGATGCCCAGCTCTTTCGCGACGATATCGCAGGTGTCTTTCGCCAGCTGCACGCCGCCCGGGGCGCAGGTGTTGGCGTTGCCGCTATTGACGACGATTGCCTGGGCATAGCCGTCCTTCAGATGCTCGCGGTCCACCGTGATGGGAGCGCCGTAAACCTTGTTGGTAGTGTAGCAGCCTGCGCCCGCGCAGCGGACATCCGCCTTGATGAGCGCCAGGTCGAGCTTGGAATGGTTATGGCGGATGCCGCAATGCACGCCCGCCGCGGAAAATCCCTGCGGCGCACAGATGCCGCCGGGGATGGATTTGAAGTTGCTCATAATATGTACCTCTCTCTTTACATCTAAACATCTAAGCCTTCCCCCTTGGGGGGGAAGGTGGCCGAGTTTACGAGGCCGGATGAGGGGCGCGTCTGCCGTGATTGCCCGCGAACAGGCCGCCCCGCATCAGTCAGCGGGCGGAGCCGCTGACAGCTTCCCCAAGGGGGAAGCCACTCAACGCGCTAAGCCCTTGGTCTCCTCCAGCCCCAGCATCAGGTTCATGCACTGCACGGCCGCGCCCGAGCTGCCTTTGCCCAGGTTGTCAAACAGGCTGATGAGCTGCATCTGGGTCCCGGCCGGGTTGGCCAGGCAGAAGATCTCCAGCGTGTCCTTGCCTGCAAGCTTGTTGGCGGCCAGAAAACCGCCGTCCGTGCCCTCGCACAGGGGGTGCACTTTGATCATCGGCTGCCCGGCATAATACTCGGCCAGCGCGGCGGCGGCCTGCAGGGCCGAAACGCCCAGCGCCGTCAGATCCAGCGGGATCATCGTCTCCATGCCTGCATAGTAATCCGCCACGACCGGCACAAAGTTGGGGGCCGTTTCCAGCCCGGTGATGGCCACCATTTCGGGCAGGTGCTTATGGTGCAGCGCCAAGCCGTAGGGACGCGGGGCGTTCAGCGCTTCGTTCGTGCGCTCACCCTCGTATTCAGCAATCATCTTTTTGCCGCCGCCGGAGTAGCCGGTCAAACTCGTCACACTCAGATGGGCGGTCTTGGGGAGGATCCCCAACTCCACCAGCGGGGCCACCGGCGTGATAAACCCGGTGGCGTGGCAGCCCGGCACAGCCACACGGGTGGCGGTTTTCAGCGCCTCGCGGGTGCCATGGAGCTCTGGCAGGCCGTAGAGCCAGCCGGGGGCTGTGCGGTGCGCTGTGCTGGTATCGAGAATGCGCACATCCTCGCGCAGCAGCGGCACGACCTCGCGGGCCGCATCGTCCGGCAGGCAGAGGAACGAGAGGTCGCTCTCATTGATGACCGCTGCCCGGGCGTGGACGTCCTTGCGGTCTGCCGCGGAGATTTTCAGAATTTCAAATTCGTCCCGCTCCGCCAGCCGATCCGCAATGCGCAGGCCGGTGGTACCGGAGGAACCATCCACGAAGATTTTGTACTTTCCCATACTTGCACCCCTTACCTTATAAAGGCTTCCCCTTGGGGGGAAGCAGCCGCCCGCAGGCGGCTGATGAGGGGCGAACCTGCCAATGCCGCCCGTTACCGGGTTGCTGCAAAAACGCCGCCCCTCATCCGGCCTTCGGCCACCTTCAGTCTACGCGCTAAGAGCCGCCTACGGCGGTTGCGCTCCGACACGCGCCTGCGGGCGCAGCCCCACGGGGGAAGGCTTTTACAGCTTCCCCTTCACATCGCTCACCTGCCGCAGCACGCTCGCCTTGGTCGGGCCGCCGTAGCTGGTACGGCCCTCGCAGCAGGTGGTCAGGTCGATGGCGGTATACACGTCATCCTCAAACAGGTCGCTGTACTGCTTGAACTCGTCCAGCGTCAGTTCTTCCAGCGTCTTGCCCTCGCGGATGCAGGCGGCCACCATCGTACCGGTACACTTATAGGCATCGCGGAAGGGCATACCCTTCTTGGTCAGGTAGTCGGCGCAGTCGGTGGCGTTGATAAAGCCCTTGGCGGCGGCGCGGCGCATATTGGCGGGCAGCGGGGTCATGGTGGCCAGCATCGGCGTGACGGTGCGCAGGCAAAGCTCCAGCGTATCCACCGCATCAAAAATTGCCTCTTTGTCTTCCTGCATATCCTTGTCATAGGCCAGGGGGATGCCCTTCATCATGACCAGCAGCGTGTTCAGATCGCCGTAGACGCGGCCTGTTTTGCCGCGGATCAGCTCGGTCACATCGGGGTTTTTCTTCTGCGGCATGATGGACGAGCCGGTCGTAAACGCATCGTCCAGCTCAATGAACTTGAACTCCCAGCTGCACCACAGGATGATCTCCTCGCTCAGGCGGGAAAGGTGCATCATGCAGGTGGCCATGGCGCTGCACAGCTCAATGCAGAAATCGCGGTCGGACACGCCGTCGATGGAGTTGCCGCAGGGGGCTGCAAAGCCCAGCTGCTCCGCCGTGTAGAAGCGGTCCAGCGGGTAGGTCGTGCCCGCCAGTGCGCCGCTGCCCAGGGGGCACTCGGCGTCCATGCGCTTGGTGGCGTCCTGCAAACGGCCCAGATCGCGCAGCAGCATCCAGGCGTAGGCCATCAGCTGGTGGCCGAAGGTCACAGGCTGGGCGCGCTGCAAATGGGTGTAGCCGGGCATAACGTAGCCTGCACCCTTCTCGGCCTGGTCACAAAGCACGTTGATAAGCTCTTTGACCTGGCCCTGGATATGCTCGCTGGCGGCACGCAGGTTCAGCCGGATATCCAGCGCCACTTGGTCGTTGCGGCTGCGGCCGGTGTGCAGCCGCTTACCCGCATCGCCGACGCGGGCGGTCAGTGTCTGCTCGACGAAGGTATGCACATCCTCGGCGTTGGGGTCGATCTCCAGTGCGCCGCTGTGCAGATCCTCCAAAATAGAATGCAGACCTTTGTGAATATCGTCCACATCCTGTTGGGAGATGATGCCCTGTCTGCCCAGCATGGCCGAGTGGACAAGGCTGCCCTGAATATCCTGCTCGATCATCCGCGCGTCAAAGCGGATGGAAGAGTTAAAATCGTTTACGCGGCTGTCAACGGCCTTGCTGGCCCGGCCCTGCCAAAGTTGGGGCATACGTTTTTCCTCCGTTTTCTAAAGGCTTCCCCCTTGGGGGAAGCCTTTTTATCAGTAACGCCAAAACCGCCAAAGGGTGTCTACGCCCCTTGGCGGTTGCATATTAGGCGTTTGTTTACTTACTTTTATTCCTCGGTGGGCCAGTTCTTGGCCAGCTTGGCGCGCTCGGCAATGGGCAGGCCGAACAGGTTGATAAAGCCGTTGGCGTCTGCCTGATTGTAGTCCTCGTCCTCGCCGAAGGAGGCCGTCTGCTCATCGTACAGGGTGTACGGGCTGGTGACGCCGGCGTTGATCATGTTGCCCTTGTACAGCTTCAGGGTCACATCACCGGTGACGGTCTTCTGCAGGTCGTCGGTGAAGGCGCTGATGGCCTCGCGCAGCGGGGTGAACCACTGGCCGTTGTAGACCAGCTCGCCCATCTTCTGGGCCAGCTGTGCCTTGAAGTGCATGGACTCCTTATCCAGGGTGATGGTCTCGAGGACATCATGGGCCTTGTACAGGATGGCACCGCCGGGGGTCTCGTAGACGCCGCGGCTCTTCATGCCGACCAGACGGTTCTCAACAATATCCAGCAGGCCGATGCCGTTCGCGCCGCCCAGCTTGTTCAGGTACTCGACCAACTCAACGCTCTCCATCTCCTTGCCGTCCACGGCGGTGGGGATGCCCTTCTCGAAGTGGATCTTGACGTAGGTCGGCTTATCGGGGGCCTGCTCGGGGGAAACGCCCAGCTCCAGGAAGCCGGGCTTATTGTACTGCGGCTCCAGGGACGGCTTTTCAAGGTCAAGGCCCTCATGGCTCAGGTGCCACAGGTTCTTATCCTTGGAATAGTTCGTCTCACGGTTGATTTTCAGGGGAATGTTATGGGCCTCGGCGTAGTCGATCTCCTCGTCACGGCTCTTGATGCTCCACTCACGCCAAGGGGCGATGATGGCCATATCGGGGGCCAGGGCCTTGAGGGTCAGCTCAAAACGGACCTGGTCGTTGCCCTTGCCGGTGCAGCCGTGGCAGATGGCGTCGGCGTTCTCCTTCTTGGCGATCTCTGCCAGGGCGGCGGCGATGCAGGGACGCGCATGGGAGGTGCCCAGCAGGTAATCCTCATACTTGGCGTCAGCCTTCAGGCAGGGCCAGATGTAGTTTTCGACGTAGTCCTTCTTGAGATCCAGGACGTACAGCTTGGAAGCGCCGGTCTTGATGGCCTTCTCTTCCAGGCCGTCCAACTCGGTGCCCTGGCCGACGTCACCGGAGACAGCGACGACTTCGCAGTTGTTGTAGTTTTCCTTCAGCCAGGGAATGATGATGGAGGTGTCCAGACCGCCGGAGTATGCCAGAACTACCTTTTTAATATCTTTCTTATCCTTTTTCATGATGAAATTCCCCTCTCCGTATTTGTCAAGACCCGCAGGGTGCTGTTGCTTGCTGTGTGTCTTGAATATTTATTCATTCATTGCTGTATATTATACACTCTTTTATACATTTTGCAAGGGGCAAACCTGCCAAAGGATTTTCTATTTTTAGTTTTATTTTGGGCAGGTTGCCGAATAGTTATACATTTATGCAGGGGATACTTGCAAAAATATACAGGCGTGTATGTATACACAGCGCCGCTAGGGGTATTATAGCATGGCTTTCCCTGGTAAGCAACACAAAATTGCACATTTTGCAACACGGGTGGTGCCAACGGAAAAGTCCCCCGCCTTCCCCTGCGGGGCTGCGCCCGCAGGCGCGTGTCGGAGCGCAACCGCCGTAGGCAGCTCTTAGCGCGTAGACTGAAGGTGGCCCGCAGGCCGGATGAGGGGCGCGTTCGGTCAACCGTCCCGCAAAGACGCAGCCAGGCAAGGCCGCCCCTCATCAGTCCGCTTCGCGGCCAGCTTCTCCCAGGGGAGAATCCTTTTGGACAAACTCTTTCACCATCCCCAACTCCTCCGGAAAGATGCAGTTCGGTATTGTCCCCTCGTCCACGGCGCGGATGGCCTCGTCCAAATCGAACCACTTCACATAGTCGATCTCCGACTTCTGCACGTTGAAACCCTCGGCCTCTTTATCCAGCCACAAACAGAACACCTTGCTGACCTGGTTGTCCTTAAACGGCTTGCCGTGGAACTCCGCCTCAAAACGGAACCGCCGCAGGCCGCACTCGTGCAAATCTTCAGCGCGGGCATCAACGCCCAGTTCCTCCCGCAGTTCCCGCAGGGCCGAGCCGACAAATTCATCCCCCGCCGGGATATGCCCGGCCGAGGAGATATCGTAGCACCCTGGGTAGGAATCCTTGGCCGCACAGCGCATCTGCAAAAGCACCTGCACGCGGCCCGCTTTGCGCCGCACGATCCACACATGGCTGGTGCGGTGGCGCAGCCCCTCGGCATGGGCAACGGTGCGCGGCACGCTGCGGCCGGTGGGTACGCCGTTTTCGTCAACAATATCCAGCATTTCAGGCATGGGGTACACTTCCTTTTTTTTATTCAATACTACCGTTATACCACATTTTTGCGGCTGCGTCAGCAATTTTTTCTTGCGCCGCCCGCATTTTCATGGTATGCTGTTTTAGTCAAGAAAAATTTTATACTTAGTCTGTTATTTAACAAACAAAGGAGTACCCGATGAACCAGAATCCACCGCCGTCGGCGTCATTGTGGCACTGCTCATCAACTACCTTCTCCCCCGGGAGCGGGTCACCGCCCCGTATAAAAAGGCTGCGGGGTTTAAAAATTCATAATCTTCCTATATAATGTAAGGCAGCTTCCGTAGGGGGCGGCGTCCCCGACGCCCCGCGTCCGCCGTACCGCATTATATAAAAGGAGACTCCCATGTCCCAAATGACCAAACGTGCGCTCGTTGCGTCGCTGAAAGACCTGCTGGCCGAGAAGCCGCTGGACAAGATCACCGTCACCGACCTGACCGAGCACTGCGGCGTCAACCGCATGACGTTCTACTACCATTTTAAGGATATCTACGACCTGGTCGAGTGGGCCTGCATCGAGAGCGCCACCCGTGCGCTGGCCGGGCAGAAAACCTACGACACCTGGCAGCAGGGCTTTTTGCAGATCTTGCAGGCCGTGCAGAAGGACAAAGTGTTCGTTACGAAAGTCTACCACTCCATCAGCCGCGAGCACATCGAAAACTACCTCTACCGCCTGACCTACGATTTAATGTTCGGCGTCGTCGAGGAAAAAGCCGCCGGGATGACCGTGCGCCCCGAGGACAAGGAATTCATTGCGAACTTTTACAAGTACGCCTTCGTCGGCCTAACGCTGGAATGGGTCCGCACCGGCATGAAGGACGACCCCGCCGCCCTGGTGGAGCGGGTGTCTGTGCTGATCCACGGGGATATCACCAAGAGCCTGGAAACGTGCAGAATCGATAAATAGTTTTCATTGCCACCTCAAACGCGCCGCTTCGTTGGGGCCGGGTATGCCCGGCCCGCAAGTTTATGGCCGCATCCCCATTTTTCAATGGATTTGCAGGGAAGGGTTGCGGGGTTGCGAGCGCGGGGCCACGGTTGAGCGAAGCGAAACTGGGGAGCGAGCAATGTTTGCCCCTGCGGGGCAAACAACCGCACGAGCGGGTTCGCGAAGCGAACTGGCGGCGCTCGTTGTGCGCCGCCAAGCGTTGACCCCTCCGCGGGGCGTCGAGGACGCCGCCCCCTACAAAGCCGCGTTTTAACATTTTTTTCAAAATCTATACAATCCCTCCCCTTTGATAAAATTCTTATCAAAGGGGATTTTTTGCTGATTGTAACCGTTCCGCCCGCCGGGTATACTAAGGCCATACCAAACAACCAACGGCACGCGGGCAGGCCGATGACGAGCATCGGCCCCTGCACCCACCCCCGCCGTATACACTTACAGGAGGTACGTTATGTATTATTCCAGCGGTAACTATGAAGCCTTTGCCACCCCAAAAAAGCCCGCCAACGTTGACGGCAAATCGGCCTATCTCGTCGGTTCCGGCCTGGCGGCGCTGTCCGCGGCCTGCTACCTGGTGCGCGATGCCCAGATGAAGGGCGAGCATGTCCATATTCTGGAGAAGGATCCCATTCCCGGCGGCGCCTGCGACGGCTACAAATATCAGGATATCGGCTACGTCATGCGCGGCGGCCGTGAGATGGACAACCACTTTGAGTGCATGTGGGACCTGTTTCGCTCCATCCCCTCCATCGAGGACGAGAACCACACCGTTCTGGATGAGTACTACTGGCTGAACAAGGCTGACCCCAACTACAGCCTCTGCCGCGCCACCCGCAACCGCGGCGAGGATGCCCACACCGACGGCAAGTTCGGTCTGTCCGACAAGGCCGCCATGGAGATCATGAACCTGTTCATGTCCCCCGATGAGAAGCTGTACGACAAGAAGATCACCGACTTCTTCGACGACGAAGTCCTGAACTCCAATTTCTGGATGTACTGGCGCACGATGTTCGCCTTTGAGAACTGGCACAGTGCGCTGGAGATGAAGCGCTATCTGCAGCGCTACATCCACCACATCGGCGGTCTGCCCGACTTTACGGCGCTGCGCTTCACCCGCTACAACCAGTACGAGTCGATGATCCTGCCCATGGTCAAGTACCTGGAGGGCTTCGGCGTTCAGTTCCACTATGACACCAAGGTCACGAACATCGCCTTCGACTGTGCCGGCGGCAAAAAGCAGGCCACCCGCATCGACATCCTCCACGATGGGCAGGAAGATTCCATCGACCTGACCGAGAACGACCTCGTCTTTATCACGAACGGCGGCTGTGTCGAGAACTCGACCCTCGGCAGCCAGGATACCCCCGCCGAGTTCAAGCCCGAGCTGAAGGAGGGCGGCGGCTGGGACCTGTGGCGCAAGATCGCCGCGCAGGACCCGAGCTTCGGCCATCCCGACAAGTTCTGCTATGACCCCGAGCTGTCCAACTGGATGAGCGCCACCATCACGACGCTGGATCAGCGCATCGTGCCCTATATCAAGAAGATTTGCAAGCGCGACCCATTCAGCGGCAAGGTCGTCACCGGCGGCATCGTCACGGTCACCGATTCCAACTGGCTGCTCAGCTGGACGCTGAACCGCCAGCAGCAGTTCCGCGACCAGCCCAAGGATCAGCTCTGCGTCTGGGTCTACGGCCTGTTCACCGACAAGCCGGGCGACTATATCAAGAAGCCGATGCGCGACTGCACCGGCAAGGAGATCTGCATGGAGTGGCTCTACCACATCGGTGTGCCCGAGGATCAGATCGAGGATATGGCGACCAACAGCGCCAACACCGTGCCCTGCATGATGCCGTATATTGATGCGTTCTTTATGCCGCGCGCCGCCGGCGACCGCCCCGACATTGTACCCGAGGGCGCTGTGAACTTTGCGTTCCTCGGCCAGTTTGCCGAGACCGCCCGCGACACGATCTTCACGACCGAGTACTCCATCCGCACCGGCATGGAGGCTGTCTATACCCTGCTGGATGTGGACCGCGGCGTGCCCGAGGTCTGGGGCAGCGTCTATGACATCCGCTGCCTGCTGGACGCGACGGTCAAGCTGCGCGACGGCCGCAAGATCACCGACATGGAGATGCCGCTGGTCGGCAAGATCGCCATGAAGGAAGCGCTGAAGAAGATCGAAGGCACCGAGGTGGAGAAGCTGCTGAAGGAATACAACGTGATTTAAGCGGTCGACAATTTACAAATTGTTCATACCCATATCATAGTTTTTTAGCAGTTATCCTGTATCTTATAAGCACAGGATCACGGAGCCGCAACCGATGATCCTGGAACATGATTCCTCCTCACACAAACCGATACCCCAAGCCCCCATCCGAAGCCGCAATCGGATGGGGGCGATTTTTGTGCATACAGCTTTCACAAAAAAAGTGGTGACAAACCACCGCCCCCTGTGGTATACTAAAGATTACAAATTGGTTAAAACAAGATTTTCCTACTGGGGCGCAGATGCAAGTGCGGTGTGCCCCGGCTTTGCCGTGTACTACCGGAGGTGCTTGACTACGCATTCTATCACGAACCGTATGCCCCGCCTGTTGGCTATGCTGTTTTTGCTGCTGGGGGTATTTTGTGCGGGGGCGCTGACCGTCCACGCCGACGACTACGATACCGCCATCGACCGCCTTTCCCGCCTGCAGGCGCTGGCAAGGGATTTTTCAGCATCCCAGAGCGACACGCCCGACCCCATTGAGCTGACGCTGGCCTACACCCGCACCGGCAGCTACAATACCACCATCTGGCAGCTGACCGCCGGTACCCGCGACCCGGAGTTTGAGAGCTATGTCAGCAGCAATGACCCTGACCTGGTGGCTTTACAGTCTGTAAACACCGTCACGCTGCCCAACGGCGAGAAGATCGACTTCGGGCACCTGCTGGCCTCGATGAACCTTGTCTACAACGGCATCCCCATCACCGGCAGCTGGGGCGGCGACTGCCAGGAAATGGCCAAGGCCTACGCGGGCCAGGCCAGCGACGCAGCGGGCTATGCCAGCGCCATGCGCGCCACCTTTAATATTGACGACGACGGCTCGACGAGTTATTTCGGCAACCAGGACCTGCGGGCCGACATGGACTCGGTGGTAGTCGGCTCCAAGGTGACGAAGGACACTGACCTGGCCGACGCGCTGCGCAGCTACTACGCCAACCTGACCGATTACGACCGCGCCAGGGAGTTTATCTCGCTGAGTTTTGGCACGGTGGATACCTCCAGCAGTGACTTTGCCGACGCCGTATACCGCGCCCTGATGGACGATTCCGGTATGCAGCTGCTGTTCTATATGAACGATATGTGGTCGGTGCAGGGCTGGGCCATCAAGGACGAGTATGCCCCCGCTGTGCGCGGCATCACCGACCTGTTTGCCGAGTATCTGTCCGGCGCGGTCAACGGCGAAAAGATCAAGAGCGACACGAACGACCGCCTGGTTGCCATGGGCGGGCAGGCGCTCTCCGATGCGCTGTCTGCCCTGGGCGACACCGACGCAGCCCAGGCAGCTTTGAGCGCAGCGGACAGCATGGCGAACAATGCCGAGTCGACGGTGTCGTCTGGTTCGGACGCCATTTCCACCGCGCGGGAGACCTTCCAGACGAAGTTTGACGTGAAGATTTTCCAGATGATTTTGCTGATCGTCGGCGGGCTGGCAGCGTTTATGCTGGTGTTCAGTCTGGTCATGTTCGCCCTGCGGCGCAGGAATTGAGATAGCATATAGTTTTTAGCGGGCGGCTTTCCCGGAAGGGGGAGGCCGCCTTTTTTTGCTGTTCACACCCTATTCACAATCCGTATATTTGCCACAACTTATCCACCGCGTATAGGGGTTATCCACCGTGGAAATGTTGAAAACTACGTGGAAACTGTGGAAAATTACTCCACTCGCAGCCGTTAAAAAGCGGAAAACCTGAAAAATCCACGATAATCAACCGTTTACTTTCCACAGTTTCAACCGTCACACTGTGGAAAGCGGTGGAAAGCCGGGGAAAACCGTCCTTGCATTTTCCGCAACATAAAATTCACAAAATGTAAATAAGGGGGTTGCACTTGCCGCTTTACAGCGCTATAATAGGCTTAATCATCACCCGCACTGCTGTGCGGCGGTGCGCTTGAATATAAAGGGAGAGTGCGAAAAATGTTGGATATCAAAATCACCAAAACAACCCATCCGAAAGAAAAACCGCAGGACGAGTCCAAGCTCGGCTTTGGCAAAAAGTTCAGCGACCATATGTTCCTGATGGACTATACCGCAGGCGAAGGTTGGCATGATGCCCGCATCGTCCCCTATGGCCCGTGGGAGATGGACCCGGCTACCACCGTGTTCCACTATGCCCAGGAAATTTTTGAAGGCATGAAGGCCTACCGTACCGCCGAGGGCAAGATCCAGCTGTTCCGCCCCGAGTGCAACGCGAACCGTTTCAATGATTCTGCGGACCGTCTGGGCATGCCCCCCATCCCGCCGGAGGATTTCGTCCAGGCTGTCAAGGCACTGGTCGATGTTGACCGCGACTGGGTGCCCCATTCTGACGGTGCATCCCTCTACATCCGCCCCTTCTGCATCGCTACCGATGTGGGCCTGGGCGTCCACGCCGCCAAGCATTACCGCTTTGCCATCATCTGCGCACCTTCCGGTGCGTACTACGCCGAGGGTCTGGACCCTGTCCGCATCTATGTCGAGGATGAGTACATCCGCGCCGCCCCGGGCCTGACCGGCTTTACCAAGTGCGGCGGCAACTACGCTGCTTCCATCAAGGCTGGTGAGCTGGCTGAGGAGCGCGGCTTCTCCCAGGTCCTGTGGCTGGACGGTGTCGAGAAGAAGTACGTCGAGGAAGTCGGCTCCATGAACATCATGTTCAAGATCGACGGCGAGATTTACACCGCTCCCTGCGTGGGTACCGTTCTGCCCGGCGTCACCCGCCGCTCCATCATCGAGCTGCTGAAAGACTGGGGCTACAAAGTCCATGAGGAGCGCGTCGCCATCGCCGACATCATGAAGGCTGCCGACGAGGGCAAGCTGGAGGAGGTCTTTGGCACCGGCACGGCCGCGGTCGTTTCCCCTGTCAAGGAGCTGGACTGGGAGGGCAAGGTTGCCCACATCAGCGGCGGCAAGATCGGCGAGTTGACCCAGAAACTGTACGACACCCTGACCGGCATCCAGTGGGGCAAGCTGCCTGACACCAAGGGCTGGATCGTCCCGGTCGAATAATCCATATTCAGAAACAAATTAAAGAAACTTTCTTGCGCTTGCGGTTTACGATGCCGCAAGCGCTTTTTCTATGACATTTCTATGAACGATTGTGCAATATGCACAAAACAACAACCGCGCTTTACAGCACATTGTACAAGTACGCATCTTGCAAATTCGACAAAAAAGGTGTACTATAAGAGCATCGAAAGCGAGAGCTTCCGAGCGAAAAGTGAAGAGGAAGAATACCAGAGCGCCCTGCCGAATCCGTAGGGAGGGTATCACTTGTAGAGGGGTGGTTCCGTTCGCATTCAGGCGCCGGCGAGACGTTCTGTTTTTCTCCTTCTTTTTAAAAAAAACGAGACGGGGCAGTGGCCGTCTCGTTTTTTTTGGTTTTTACAGCGGAAAGCCCCCTTTCCCCACCTGCACATTCCTGCTTTTTCTCTTCTCATTCTAACAGATATTTCATCTTTACATTTTCGCGGAAATACGCTACAATATAAATGTATAAATATAAAAACAAAGAGAAGGAGAGATCGCTTTGTTTACTATCATCAAACGGCGGGAGCTGAACCCCACCGTGACCGAACTTTGGATCCATGCGCCGCTCATTGCCAAGAAGGCAAAGGCCGGCCAGTTCATCATTGTCCGCGCAAAGGAGGACTCCGAGCGTATCCCCCTGACCATTGCCGGCTTTGACCGCGAAGCTGGCACCGTCTCCATCATTTTCCAGGTTGTCGGCGCAGGTACTATGCAGCTCAACTCCCTCAAAGAGGGCGAAGCCGTGCATGACTTTGTGGGACCCTTGGGCAAGGCAACCGAGATCGAGGGCCTGAAAAACGTCTGCGTTGTCGGCGGCGGTGTTGGCTGCGCCATTGCGCTGCCCATTGCCCAGGCACTGCACGAGCAAGGCACCAAGGTCACTGGCATTGTCGGCTTCCGCAACAAGGATCTTGTCATTCTCGAGGACGAGTTCCGCGCCTGCTGCGATGAGTTTATTATTATGACCGATGACGGATCCTACGGCGAAAAGGGCGTTGTCACCGCCCCGCTGGAACAGAAGATCGTCGAGGGCGCCAACTTTGACGAGGTCATTACCATCGGACCCCTGATCATGATGAAATTCGTCGTCAAGACGACGAAGCCCCATGGCGTCAAGACTGTCGTCTCGATGAACCCCATCATGGTCGATGGCACCGGTATGTGCGGCGGCTGCCGCCTGACCGTGGGCGGCCAGACGAAGTTTGCCTGCGTGGACGGCCCCGACTTTGACGGCTTTGAGGTCGATTTTGACGAGGCTATGCACCGCGGCACGATGTACAAGCCCTTTGAGGCCCACGCCCGCGAGGCCGAGTGCAATTTGCTGAAGCAGGAGGTGCAGTAATTATGCCGAACATGGACCCGAAAAAGTGCCCCATGCCCAGCCAGGAGCCGAACGTCCGCAACAAAAACTTTAAAGAGGTCGCCCTTGGCTACACCGAGGAGATGGCCGTGAACGAGGCCAAGCGCTGCCTGCAGTGCAAGAACCACCCCTGCCGCAGCGGCTGCCCCGTTGAAATCGATATTCCCGGCTTCATCAAGCACGTCGCCGAGGGCGACTTTGAGGCCGCCTACAACGTGATTGCCCAGTCCAGCGCGCTGCCCGCCGTCTGCGGACGCGTCTGCCCGCAGGAGCACCAGTGCGAGGGCAAGTGCGTCCGCGGCATCAAGGGCGAGGCCGTCGGCATTGGCCGCTTGGAGCGCTTTGTTGCTGACTGGTACCGCAACAACGTACATACCAAGCCCGCCGCCCCCGCGCCCAATGGCCACAAGGTCGCTGTCATCGGCGCCGGCCCATCCGGCCTGACCGTCGCGGGCGACCTGGCCAAGCTGGGCTACAAGGTCACCGTCTACGAGGCCCTGCACGTTGCGGGCGGTGTTCTGATGTACGGCATCCCCGAGTTCCGTCTGCCCAAGGACATCGTCCAGCACGAGGTCGAGGGCCTGAAGGAGTTGGGCGTGGACATCGAAACCAATATGGTCATCGGCAAGGTGCTGACCATTGACGAGTTGATGAACGACTACGGCTTCGAGGCCGTCTATGTCGCGTCCGGCGCCGGCCTGCCCCGCTTTATGGGCATCCCCGGCGAAAGCCTGAACGGCGTCTACTCTGCCAACGAGTACCTGACCCGCGTCAATTTGATGAAGGCGTACAAGGAGGATTCCCGCACGCCCATCATGAAGAGCAAGTCTGTCGCCGTCGTCGGCGGCGGCAACGTCGCCATGGACGCCGCCCGCTGCGCCAAGCGTCTGGGTGCCGAGAATGTCTACATCGTCTACCGCCGCGGCATGGCCGAGCTGCCTGCCCGTAAAGAGGAGGTCGAGCACGCCGAGGAGGAGGGCATCGTCTTTAAGACGCTGACGAACCCGACGGAAGTGCTGGGTGACGAGAACGGCTGGGTCAAGGGTATGACCTGCGTGGAGATGGAGCTGGGTGAGCCGGACGCCTCCGGCCGCCGCCGCCCCCTCGTCAAGGAGGGCAGCGAGTTCGTTCTGGACGTTGATACGATGATCATGGCGCTGGGTACCAGCCCCAACCCGCTGATCCGCTCCACCACGCCGGGTCTGGACGCCGACAAGCACGGCTGCCTGATCACGAACGGTCCCGACGGCCTGACGAGCCGCCCGATGGTCTACGCCGGCGGCGACGCCGTTACCGGTGCCGCCACGGTCATTCTGGCCATGGGTGCCGGTAAAGAGGCTGCAAGAGCGATTGATGCGGCGATTAAGGCGAAGGAACAGTAAAAAATAAATTTCAGCCCCTGTGCCGCGAGGTGCGGGGGAATTTTTGTTAAAAAGGCTTCCCCGTGGGGCTGCGCCCGCAGGCGCGTGTCGGAGTGCAACCGCCGTAGGCGGCACTTGGCACGGAGACTGAAGCTGGCCGCGAAGCGGACTGATGAGGGGCGAACTTTGCCATACTATCCCCTGTATGGGTAATCACGGTATCTCCGCCCCTCATCCGTCTGCGGGCGGGACCGCAGACACCTTCCCCCAAGGGGGAAGGCATTCTCACAACAAAGGCTGACACCATGTATCATCCATTCTTCCAATTTGTCCTCCCCCGCTTGGGCCAGGCGGCGCTGGATATTTTGCTGTATCTCAACTTTTTACAGCTGCCGCCGTTGCAGCTTGTGGCCCAGTGGCCGGTGCTGTACTACGGCCTGCCGCTGGTGCTGATGGCGCTGCTGGCCTATATCAGCCGGGACCCGCTGGGCCTTGGCATCGTCTTTGTCGGGCATCTCGTCACCTTCTACTGCATCGGCACCGGCATCGGGCTGGTGCTGCGGCGTGTCGGCGGTGCGCCGCTGACTGTTTGGCATATTTTTTGGCTGGGCGGCATAACGCCGTGGCTGCTGACCGGGTTTATCATGTGGTGGGGCCGCCGCCGGGCGCTGCGGCTGTGTACCACAAAATATAACCTGACAACGCAGAAAGCCTTGCCCAATGGTCAGCTGCGCATCGTACAGATCAGCGACGTACACCCCCGGGCCTGCGCGGCCATGAACCGCACCCGCATCCCGGAACTGCGGGAGAAAGTCGCGGCCTGCCAGCCGGATCTGCTGGTGCTGACCGGCGACATCTTCGACGAGTACACCGAGAAAGAGGATTTCGACGCCTTCTGCCAGTTCTTCGGCGAGATCGATGCCCCCTTGGGCAAATACTATGTGCTGGGCAACCACGACCTGTTCCACCACTGGCGGGAGCCGAGTTTTGGCCGCGCCGACCTGGAGTGCGCCTTTGCCGCAGCGGGTGTCCGCATTCTGGAGGACACCGCCATCACGCTGTCCTGCGGCGTGCGCATCGTAGGCCGCAAGGACTACCTGTACACCAACGGCAGCCGCTTTACGGCTGCACAGCTGATGCCCTGTGGCCCGGACGACCGCTACACGGTCTGGCTTGACCACGAGCCGCGGGACTTTAAGAACGCCGCCGCAGCGGGGGCCGACCTGATTTTGAGCGGCCACACCCACGGCGGGCAGGTCTGGCCTGCGGGCGCGGTGGGCATGGCCGCCAAAAATGAGCGCAACTACGGCAGAAAACATATCACAGACCGCTGCGATGCCATCGTCAGCGGCGGCACCGGCACCTGGGGCTACAAGTTCCGCACCCAGGGCCGCACCGAGATCGTCTGCATAACCATCACGACCGAAAAGGAAACGAGCCAATGAACAAACGTGAGCGCCTGGGCAGCCGCCTGGGCTTTATCATGCTGTCCGCCGGGTGCGCCATCGGCTGCGGCAATGTATGGAAATTCCCCTGGATGTGCGGCCAGAACGGCGGCGGCAGCTTTATGCTGCTGTACATCCTCTGCCTTTTGGTGCTGGGCCTGCCCGCCATGGTCATGGAGCTGGCCGTGGGCCGCGCGGCGCAGGCAAGCCCTATTTATATGTACCAGCGTCTGGAAAAGCCCGGCCACAAGTGGGGCGTGTTCGGCGTGTTCAGCCTGATCGGCAACATTGCCATCATGGCGTTTTACACGGTCGTCACCGGCTGGATTTTGTACTATTTTGTCAAATTCCTGACTGGGGACAACGCCGATTTCGGCTTTGCGCAGATGCTCGCCGACCCGAAAGTCAACGTGACCTATCTGTTTGCGGTGGTCGTGGCGGCGTTCGTACTGCTCAGCTTCAACTTGCAGGGCGGGTTGGAACGCGTGACCAAGTACATGATGACAGCGCTGCTGGTGCTGATGCTGGTGCTGGCCATCCACAGCCTGACCTTTGCCGGAGCCGCCGAGGGGCTGCGGTTCTACCTTGTGCCGGATTTTTCCAAAATCAACGGCAGCGTCATCGTGGCGGCCATGAACCAGGCGTTTTTTTCGCTGTCCGTCGGCATGGGCGGCATGGCAATCTTCGGCAGCTACATCGGCAAGGAACGCTCCCTCATGGGCGAGTCGCTGCACATCATCGCGCTGGACACCTTTGTGGCGGTGCTGGCGGGCATCATCATCTTCCCGGCCTGCTTCACCTACGGGCTGGAAGTCACTGCCGGGCCAAGCCTGCTGTTTGACACGATGGCCGGTGTTTTCAACAACATGGCCGGGGGCCGCTGGTGGGGCGCACTGTTCTTTCTGTTCATGGTGTTTGCGGCGCTGTCCACCGTGCTGGGCGTCTGCGAGAACATCCTGGCCATGGTGCGCGAGCTGACCGGCTGGACACGCCCGAAAGGCTGTGTGGTCTGCGGCGCGGGCATCTTTCTGTTGGCGCTGACGACAGCGCTGGGGTACAGCGTACTGCACTTCCAGCCTTTTGCGCCGGGCAGCGCATGGCTGGACTTCTGGGATTTCATCGTCAGCAACAACGTTCTGCCGCTGGGAACGCTGGTTTTAGCTCTCTTCTGCTGCAACCGCCTCGGCTGGGGCTGGGAGAATTTTGTAAACGAGGCCAACACCGGCAAAGGGCTGAAAGTGCAGCCCTGGATGAAACCTGTGTTCCGGTATTTTGTGCCCTGTGCCATTGCGTTTATTTATGTGTACGGCATGGTCACGTTTCATTGGCGGTAAGCCGCAGCAAAAAAGACCTGCGTCCTGATGGGATGCAGGTCTTTTTTGTGCAGGGCTGGGGGCGGGCGTTACGGCACTTTCCTGAAGTAATTTATCAAAATACTTTTAATATAATTATACCGTCTCGCATAGCTGTTCTCCACGCGGATCAGCTCAAACCCGTGCTCACGGCAGATCTGCTCCTTCTTGCGGTCACGGCGCTGGACGGCGGGGTCGTCGCGGTGCTCGCGGCCGTCCAGCTCAATGGCCAGGATCGGCATCAGGCGGCGGCCCTCTCGCTGGTAGACGACAAAATCAAACCGCCCGGTGTAAAACAGGTCTGTGTAGCTGGGGTTATTCTCAAACACCTGGGCAATGGGGACTTCCTTGCGCACGGTGCAGCGGCTGCCGTCCAGGAAAGCGTTGTCCAGCGCGTGGTTCAGGTTCTCCAAAAAGGCGTCCTCGGTCCTGGTGCTGTACGGCTTGATGCCCAGCGCCCGGCTGGCGGCGGGCTTCTCGGTCACGTCGGACACACCGTTGGTGCGCACGTACTGCACCAACTCGTAGATATCATCATCCACCGCGCCCGCGTGCAGGCGGTCCAGTTCCTTCTGGCTGGACAGGATGACAAGCTGATCCCGCGCACGGGAGGTCGCCACGTTGATAAGTTCCTTGTTGGTTTTTAGCCAGGCGTAGGTCTTTTCCCGGGTCTGGTCGGTCAGCGCCAGCGAGAAGATGACCACATCCTTCTCGTCGCCCTGGAATGCGTGTACCGTGCCGCAGCTGGCGTTGTCGTAGTGGTTGGCCCGCAGCATCGCCTCAATGGCGGCACGCTGCCGCGCAAACGGCGTAATGATGCCCACCTGCTTATCCGGATGGCGGCTCAAGTAGGCGTCGATGCGGCGCACCTCCTGCGGGGCAGTGTTGCGCTCGTCGGTGGTGTTGTCGGGCACATCCACATAGACCAGCGGCTCGGGGTTGTGCTCCTGGCTGGCAATGTGCAGCTTGTGGTTATAGTATTTGCGGTTGTTGAACTCAATGATGCGCGGGCTGCACCGGTAGTGGTAGCTTAACAGCGTCTCGTCGCTGACGGCATCGCAGGCCAGGAAACACTTGTAAATCGAGTTTTCAATGTAGTCGTATTCCTCGGTCACGCTGTACTTGCGGCGCAGGGCCTTGTTGTCGGCGGGGTCCAGCAGAATAACCGGGGAAAGCTGCTGCGGGTCGCCGACAAGCATCAGCGACCGGCCGCGCAGAATCGGCACCAGCGACATGGCCGTGTTGCACTGGCTGGCTTCGTCCATAATGACCATATCAAAGCTCGGCTCGGGGTCGCCCAGGCGGTGGGCGGAGATGCAGGTCGTTGCCACGATGGGGAAAACGCGCAGCAGCTTTTTCAGGTTTTCCGGCTCGGAGATGTACTTGTTGAAAGTCGCTGCCTTCTCCTTATCGTTGTCGGCGCTGCGGACAATCTCCATCAAATCCTCATATTTCGGTTCGGCCAAGCGGCGGATGTACTGCACCGACGTGTAGTAGAGGTAGCGCAAAAGTTCGCCCTCGTTGCGGTCCAGCAGGGCCATGGCGTCGGCGGTGTCAATATCGCCGTAGGCGGCCAGCTCGCGGTTGACTTGGGGCAGCTGCCCGGCCTCCAGCTCAAAGCGGAAGTTCATCTGGCTGCGGGCTTCCAGCAGGCGCTCGATGGTCTCCTTGCGCTCACGCAGGTCAAGCACCCGCTCATAGCGTTCCAGCAGCTCGGTCAGCTGTTTGGCGCGGGCTGTGCGGTCGGCGTGGTTTTTGTCCAGCAGCTTTTCCGGCACCGGGAGCTGGATACACTGGTCATACAATTTGGCGATGGTCCGCAGCGCTTCGGCGGTCTTTTCGGCGTTGCCAAGCCGCAAAATCGGGAAGGGCACCGTATGGCCGTGGTAGTCGATCTGCTGCAATTTTTCCACCACGCCGTCAATCGGGTGGTTGTTATAACTGGCAAAAAGCACCGTGCGCTCGTTGAAAAACGCCGTAGTCAGCGTGTTGACGATGGTGTTGGTCTTGCCGGTGCCCGGCGGCCCCTGCACATAGGCCAGGGGATAGCGCATGGCATTGTTGATGGCAAGCAGCTGGTCCAGGTTGACTTTGTTGTTCAGCAGCGCCAGCGGGTAGGATTTGCGGCGTCGGGGCCGGGCCGTCATCTCGCCAAAGAAAGCCCGCAGCGGTGCGGTGACCGTCTCGCCGGAGGGATCCTCGAACATATTGAGGATGCCGCGATACTCGTGCTCCAAATCCACCGGGCAGTCGCGCCCAATGGCGATCAGGTAGGGCATATCGTCCACGCCGCGCACCTGCGGGTTGCCCCGGGTGATACGATCCTTGATGGTCTCCTGATTTTTGTAAAAGTCGTCCAGCAGCGCGTGGTCGTCGGCGTCCAGAAATTGGTGGATGCTCAGCTTTGCGCCGTTGATGGTGAACTCCCGGCAGATGACCGGGTCGGCGTCGGCCCGCAGCGTGCGGCGGCGCACATCCAGCCGCAGCGGGCGATAAGCCAGCACATACAGCCCTTTGTTGGTGTTTATGCTGATAAGGTTCAGCCCCAGCTGCGGCAGACTGGGCCGGGCGGCGTTCTGCCTGCGGTCATCCACCCGGCGCTGGAACCGCTGCACCAGCTCCCGGAACTGGTCGTCCCCCAGCTCGATGGTGTCCTCGGCCCCCTCGTCAAAGCGATCCGCGTCGATGGCGTGGACGAGGCTGTAATTGGTCTGGTAGGGCGTGGCATCCAGCCGGTTGCAGGCGGCCAGGTAGTCCAGCACCCGCAGATTGGCCGAGTTTGCGAACAGCGCTGTGTATTTGCCGGGATTATCCCGGATATCGGCAACGAGGGTCTCATTCACCGGGCACCAGGAGCCGTCCACAACTTCGGCTGCCTGGATGCGGTCAATGTGGATGGTCAGGTCCTGGACGGTCAGCAGTTTCAGGTGCAGGCCGTCCACCGTCAGCGTGCGGGTGCGGGGGTTCAGCCCCTTGACGGCGACCCAGTATTTTGTCTGCTGGGTCTGCTGGTTTTTGTACTCGATGCTGAGCCACTTGCCCTCATGGATGGCGCGGAAAATGCTGCGTGTGACGTTGTTCATCTTCCACTCCTTTCCGCTGTGATGGCAAAATTTTACATTGTTATTGCTATTATAACATCACACCCGCACCGGGGCAACTGTTTTGCCGAAACAAACGCGGCTGATCGGCACAGGCGACGCATATCCTGGTATGATGTGGTTTGCAAAGGCTGCAGAGCGGCCAGTCCCCTGGCCGCCGCAAAGTTTCTTCTATTTTTTGCCAAATCATGCAGCTGCCTTTCTTGACTGTATCGGCATCCGATGCTACAATAAATATTATTTTCCCAAAGTGTTACTCTCTGTAATATTCCAACAAATATAGAGGATATTTGCGTATGAAGCACCACCGCCCCAGACTGCTGTTTTTGCTGGCCGTGCTCTGCCTGGCCGTCTGCCTGCTGGCGGGCTGCGCCGCGCGGGCCGCCACAGCCGACCCGGATGCTGACCTGCCCACCATCGTCATCGGCAGTGACAGCTACCCGCCCTTCAACTACCTGAGCGCCGACGGCCAACCCACCGGCATCGATGTGGAGCTTGCCACCGAGGCATTCCGCCGCATGGGCTACAAGGCGCAGTTCGTCACCATCGACTGGGTCGACAAAAAAGAGTTGGTAGAGAATGGCACCGTCGACTGCCTGTGGGGCAGCTTTTCCATCGACGGGCGCGAGGATGAGTACCGCTGGGCCGGGCCGTACATGGTCAGCCGCCAGGTCGTGGCCGTCATGCCGGGCAGTGATATTGAGACCCTGTCCGACCTGGCGGGCAAGACCGTCGCCGTGCAGGCCACCACCAAGCCGGAAGCGCTGTTTCTGGATGGCGGCGATCCCCGCATCCCCGAGATCCGCGCCCTGCTCTCGATGCAGAAACGCGAGCTGATCTACGCCTATCTGAGCAAGGGCTACGCCGACGCTGTGGCCGCCCATGAGACCTCGATTTTGCAGTTCATGTCGGATTTCGGCATCGAGTACCGCATCCTGGACGAGCCTTTGCAGGTGGTGGGGCTGGGCGTGGCCTTTGCCCTGAACGATGACCGCGGGCTGGATACCGCGCTGAACGCTGCCCTGGCCGATATGCGCACCGACGGCACGACCCGGGCTATCCTGGCTAAGTACCTGCCCGACCCGGACAAATATCTGGAGGTGGACTATGGCCGCTAAACGTCTGCCCCGTCTCAATGGGTTCTGGCTGCTGTCCGTGCTGATCGGGGTGCTGCTGCTCGTCTCCATCTCTTTTTACTCGGCCAACACCGACATCGCCACAGCCGAGGATGCGCTGTCCACCCGCGTGGATTACATCAAGGAACAGTGTGCCGATTACAGCAGCCTGAATCTGGCATCCGAGGCCAAGAGCCTGCTGCGCGTGACCGAAAGCGCCCAGCAGTGCGCCCGGGATATCTGGTACCTCACCGAAAAGCCCGACGACCTTTACCCCGCTGCAGAGGACGTCTTACCGCACTTCGTCGAGAACCACTACCTGACCGGGCTGCTGCTTCTCTCCCGGGATGGACAGATCACCAAAAGCTACTGCAAGGAGGAGGCCCTGCTGCCCCTGTTGAACAAGGTGCTGACGACCGATTCCCTTTTGGATGTGGCCGACCACCCGAAAAAGACCTACGCTGTGCGCCTCGTCTGCGGGGATGACTCCTTTTTGGATATTGCCGCCTCAGCCCGCGAGGGGGCCGACTGCATCATTGTTGCGTTCTACCACACCCCCGCCGAGTATGTCCACACTTACAAATTGTCATACCAGCATTTGGTTTCCGGCTTCCATATCGCTACGGACGGCACGCTGGCCGTGGCCAGCGGCAATAAAATCATTGCCGCCAACGATGAAAGCCTGCTGGGGCTTTCCACCGACGAGGTCGCACCGCTGCAGCTCATCAAGCAGCGCGGCGTCTATGACAGGATGGTCTATGTACGTGACACCGGCATGGGCACCAGCGGCTACTTCGGCTACACCGAGAAGGGCCTCGACTACTACGTCTACGCCTTTTTGCCGGAGGCCGCCGTCTTTACCACAACGCCCAAGAACATCATCTTTGTAGTGATTTCCTACACCCTCATTATTCTTTTGATTGAATTGGTGCGCCGCCGCACGATGCACTCCTATCAGGAGGAAAAGCTTCTGCAGGAGAAAGCCTACCAAAAATCGCTGGAAAAGGCCGCCCGCAAGGCTGAGGCCGCCAACGTTGCCAAGACCGAGTTCTTGCAGCGGATGAGCCATGACATCCGCACGCCCATCAACGGCATCCGGGGCATGGTGGAGATTGGCGACCACTACGCCGACGATATGGCCAAACAGGCCGAGTGCCGCCGCAAAATCTGGGACGCCTCGGGCTTTTTGCTGGAGCTCGTCAATGAAGTTTTGGACATGGGCAAGCTGGAATCCGGTGAGGTCGTGCTCGAACACCGGCCTTTCAACATGGTCAAGCTGCTGACCGGGTTGCAGGATGTGCTGGAAAAGCAGGCCGCCGGGCGCGGCATCCGCATACTCTGCGACGACATCGATCTGCCCCACCCCGATCTCATCGGCAGCCCGATCCACGTAAAGCGGCTGATGATGAACATTATGAGCAACGCCGTCAAGTACAACAAGGACAACGGCACCATCACTATGACCCTGCGGGAGGAACGCTGCGACGGCAAGACCGCCTGGGTCAAGTTCACTTGCGCCGACACCGGCATCGGCATGAGCGAGGAATTCCAGAAGCACATCTTTGAGCCGTTCACCCAGGAGGTTCTGGACGCCCGCTCGACCTACGGCGGCACCGGACTGGGTATGCCCATCGCCAAGAGCCTGGCGGACAAGATGGGCGGCACCATCACGTTTGAGAGCCGGCAGGGCGTCGGTACGACCTACTACATCACGCTGCCGCTGGAAATCGACCCCAGCGCCGCGCCCCAGCCCGAGACGGAAAAGCTCGCCGACGACGCCACCTTGCAGGGTGTGAACATCCTGCTGGCCGAGGACAACGACCTGAACCTGGAAATTGCCCAGTTCCTATTGGAAAACGCCGGGGCCACCGTCACTGCTGCCCGCAATGGGCAGGAGGCCGTGGACATTTTTGCCGCATCCCGGCCCGGCGAGTTTGACGCGATTTTAATGGATGTGATGATGCCGGTGATGGACGGCTACACAGCGACGCGAACCATTCGCAGGCTGGATCGCCCCGACGCCGGGCGCATCCCGATTTTAGCTACGACTGCCAACGCCTTTGCCGAGGACCGCCGCCGTGCCTACGAGGCCGGTATGAACGAGCACCTGACCAAGCCCCTGGAAACCGAGCTGGTCATAAAAACGCTGGCGAAATATCGCAAATAATCCAAAACGCCTGTGCACCGCGCTTTGCTATGCGGTACACAGGCGTTTTTAGGTAAGGCTTCCCCCCGAGGGGGAAGGCTGCAGTTTTTATTTTCCTAAGGTCCTTCGTATCATCAGCCGCAGGTTATCCATCAGGTCTTCCACGGTGCGGTCGTGGTCAGCGGCATAGCACAGGCCCATCAGGCCGCCTACAACGGCGGAAAGCAGCGACATATAGCAATACTCCATGCCAAGCTCCGGGGCGATTTCCCCCGCCGCCTGCAGCCGCGCCAGCAGTTCACTTACGATTTCTTTCAGTTCGGCCATGCAGGCGGGCATAGCACCCGTCCTGCGGGGCATTCCCAGCGTCTCGGCGATCATCTTGTAGCTGCCCATCCGGCTGGCGGCAATGTCCTGTAAATAGCCGGTAATGCGTTCTTCCAGCCCGGCCAGCGTCGTGCAGTCGGCGAACATGGCACGGACACGCTCGTTTTCCCGGGCAAAGCAGTACTCGGCCAAGCCCTGCAAAATTTCCTCTTTGGAGGAAAAATACTCGTACACCGTGCCCTTGCCGATACCGGCGGCATCGGCAAGCTGCTGTATTTTCAGCGCGGCAGGGCTGACGCCCTGGCCGATAAGCTGCAGCGCAGCCTCATACACGGCGGCCTTGCGGGCGGCTTGCTGGTCATTCTGCATCGTGGTCCGCCTCCTTTTCCTCGTTGGGCGTCTCGTTTTCCGCCGGGGCGTGGGCCGCGCGGCTCAGATCCGGGCGGCGCTTTTCTTCGGCGGGCGCTTTGGCCGCATTCTCGGCGGCACGGCGGGCGGCGAATTCGGCCGCAAACTCAGCGGCATCGTCGGGCAGGTCATCCATGCCGTCATCACCGACGTCGATATTCACCGGCGGCTTGCGGTAGAACAGATCATACAGCACAGGCACGATGAACAGCGTCATCAGCGTGGCGTAGCTCAGACCGCCAATAATGACGATAGCCATGCCGGTGCTCATCTCGCTGGCCATATCGGTGCCGAACAGCATCGTGACCATGGCAAGCACGGTGGTCAGCGTCGTCATCAGGATCGGGCGCATACGGGTCCGGCCGGTAGCGACAAGGGCATCGCTGCGCTCCAACCCGCCGATGCGCAGCTGGTTGGCGTAGTCAACGAACACAATTCCGTTGTTGACGACGACACCCATCAATACCAGAAAGCCCATCAGCGAAATGAGCGACAGCTGCTCGCCGGTGGCCATCAGGCCCAGCATACCGCCGGTGAAGGCCAGCGGAATCGTGAACAGAACGATGAACGGCGACAGCAGGCTTTGGAACTGCGCGACCATGACAAAGTAGACGAATAGCAGCGCCAGCGCCAGCATCTTCGCCATCTGGCCCAGCATCTCGGTGACCTGGGTCGTCTCGCCCGCCAGCTCGGCGGTCACACCGTCGGGCAGCTGCAATTCGGCCAGCTTGGGTTCCAGCTCGCGGGAAATCAGCGTTGTGTTGTACCCTTCCGCCGTCTCGCTGGTGATGGACAGCTGACGGGAGCCGTTCTCGCGGCTGATCTCAGTGTAGCCCGCCGTGGTGGTACGGGTGGCGAACTCGCCCAGGGTGTGGGTCTCCTTTACGGTGTTGCCATCCTCGTCGGTGGTGGTCGTCTCAAACTCCATGTTGAAGATATCGTCCAGCGTCGGCGTGTCGGTCTTGTCCACAATGGTCACGGTGTAGCTGGTGCCGCCCGCTTTCAAGGTCGTGGCGGTGGTGTCGGTGGTCAGCTTGGCGGCGATCTGCTGGTAGACCTGCGCCACGGTCAGGCCCATGCGCATGGCCTTGTCCTTGTCAATGGTGATGTTCACCTCGGCATCGCTGGCGTCCTGGCCATCGGTAGGGTTGACGATGCCGTCGATGCCGTTCATGACCTCGATGACCTGTTTGCCTGCGGCGCTCAGATCATCCAGGTCGTTGCCGTAGAGATCGACCTCGATGCCGGAGCCGGACAGGGCGCTCATATCCATCAAGCCGTTGGAATTCACGTCGATTTCACAGTTCAGATCGGCCGTCTTGTCGTAGATTTCCTGCTCCACGACCTTGGCCTTCGGGGCCTTGTCGCCCAGCAGGACATAGTAAGTAAACGCCGTGTTGTCGGTAGCGGCGCTGCTGCCCGCCATCATGACCATGCTGTTGGGGCTGCCGGACATTGCGCCCACGGTGTCCACGCCGTCCACCGTCATGATGGCGTCCATGACGCTGTCCGCCGTTGTGAAGGCATCCTCCTTGGCGGTGTCGTCGGGCACGTTGACCGTGACGGTCAGCTGGTTGCTGCTCATATCCGGGATCATGACAACGCCCATCGTCGCCACGCGCCAGATGGAGACACCCAGCAGCACGATTGCCAGCGTCAGCGGCACAGCCTTGCGGCGCAGGCAGAAGCGCAGCAGCTTTTCATAGCCGTTCAGCGCCTTGTCGAACCAGGGGTGCTTGATATCCTTCTGCTTTTTCAGCACCGTGGAACCCGCGCAGGGCACGACGGTCAGCGCCACGATAAGGGACGCCAGCAAACTGAAGGTAATCGTCCATGCCATATCGCTGAGCAGTTCGCGCACCATGCCGGTGGTGAACACCAGCGGCAGGAATACGCAGATGGTCGTCAGCGTACTGGACACGATGGACCCGGCCACCTGCCGTGCGCCCTGCACCGACGCGCGGGGGGCAGGCACGCCGCGCCCGCGCAGGCGGTAGATGTTCTCGATGACAACGACCGAGTTATCGACAAGCATACCGACGCCCAGCGCCAGGCCGGACAGGGACAGAATATTAAACGTGATGCCGGTAAAGTACATCCATACGATGGCAAACAGCACGCTCAGCGGCATACTGATGGCGACAACGATGGTGGGGCGCAGGTCTTTCAGGAACAGCGCCAGCACGATGATCGCGAGGATCGCGCCCTCGATAAGGTTCGAGAGCACGCTGTTGACGATAAGCTTGATGTAGTCGCCCTGGTCCATGATGGGCGTCAGGTGCAGACCCTCGGTCTCGGCCATCATTTCTTCCATGGCGGCGTTGGCCGCGTTGGAGACGGTGGAGGTGGAGGCCGTCGAGCTCTTGTAGATAGACAGCAATACCGCACGGTTTTTGTCCACCTTGGCGTAGGCGTCGTCGGCGTTGTCGGTCATTTCGACCTCGGCCACGTCGGCCAGGCGCACATCCCCGATGCCGTCAATATTGCACAGCACCATGTTTTTCAGCTCGTCGGCGTCGGCAAAGGCATCGCCCACTTTGATAATGTAGCGGTTGTCGTCCCCTGCGCCGCCGTCGATGTAACCGGCGGGCATCGAGAAGTTCTGGGCCGCAATCAGCTGGGTCAGTGTCGCCATGTTCAGCAGCTGATCCAGGTTCGCGTTTTTCAGCGCTTCCTCGCGGGCGGAGTCGTACTCCTCCTGCGCGGCTTCCAGCTGGGTCTTACCGGCTTCCAGCTGGGTACGGCCGCTGGATATCTGGAACTCGCCCAGCTGCAGCTGGGCCTCGCTGCCGCTCAAAAGCAGCTGCACGGCCACATCGGCCATGGCGGGGTCCACGGCGGGGTCACCCAGGCTTGCCAGCGCGGATTCCATCTTGGCGCGCTGGTCGTTGAGCTGGGTCAGTATTTCCTGGGCTTTGGTCAGCTGGTCATTCAGCGCCTGCACGGTCTCGTTCAAGGCCTGCTGCAGCGGCTTCATGCCCTCGTTCAGCCCGGCCTCCGCCTGCTGGCGGGCCTGCAGCAATACCGTCGCGTTATTCAGCGCCGTGCTGGTCGTGGACAGGGTCGTCAGGCAGCCGTTCAGTTCGGTCAGGCGGGCGCGGCGGGGGGCATTTTCGTCCAGAATTTTCTGGTAGCCCGCCTGCTCGGCGCGCTTGGCGTCGATTTGCGCCTGGATCACCTGCTGCTGGGCCTCGTCGCCCTCGGCGGCGGCCTTGTCATCCTCCAGCCCGGCGATTTCCGCATCCAACGCCTGGATGCGCCCGGTCAGCGCCGTGTACTGGGCGTCAAGGTAGGCCGCGCTCTGGGCCACGTCCATGCCGGATTCCAACAGGTTTTCCGCGGCAGCGGTGCTGTTGATGTTCTGTGTGGCGCGCTCGATGGCGTTGACCATTGCGCCCATCTTGGCCGTGCTGCCCTTGGCCTCGGCCAGGTTGGCGGGCAGATCATTGGCGTTATATTGGGGGTCCCACGCAGCCAAAATCTGCTTGCAGCTGGCAAACAGCGCGTCGTCGATGGGCAGCGTGACCTCCGGCAGGGTGGTGTCGGCGTTCTTGGCGTCCTCGAGCTTGCGGTTCGCGTCGTCGATATCGGTTTTCAAATCGGCGATTTTCTTTTCCAGCTCAGGGATTTGTTTGTCCAGTTCGGTGATGGCGTCCCGCAGCTGGGTCGTCACGTCGGCTTTCTGAGTGTTCAGCTCGGATTTGCCCGCGTCCAGCTGGGCCTGGGCGTCGTCGAGTTCTTTCAGGCCGTCGTTGATTTTCTTCTTGTTATCGTCCAGTTCTTTTTTCGCGTCGGCCAGGCGGTCACTGACCTTGACCAGCAGTTTGTCATTCACTGCGTCGATTTTATCCTGGTCCAGCGTGATTTGCACAGACTTTTCCACAAGTCCTGTGGTTGAAACACTCGCCACGCCGTCCACGCGTTCCAGCTGGGGCAGCACGTTCTCGCTGACATAGTCGGACAACTCGTAGATATCCATGTCGTCATAATCGACCGCCACATACTGGGTCGCCATCATGTCAGGGCTGATTTCCATAAGCGTCGGAGTGGACGCCATATCCGGAAGGGCGTTGCCCAGCTGGTTCACGGCCGTGCTGGCCTTGACCATGGCGCTGTCCATGTCGGTGTCATCCTGGTATTCCAGGAAGATCAGGCTGTAATTCTCGTTGCTCTGGCTCGTGACATTCTTGACGCCGTTGAGCACCGAGAGTGCGTTTTCCAGCGGCTGGGTCACGTCGGCCTCGACCTGCTCAGGGCTGGCACCGGGGTAGGTGGTCATGACCAGCAGGTAGGGCAGGTTCATCGCGGGGAGCAGGTCGGTCTGGATGCCGGTCAGGCTGACAAAGCCCAGCACCAGCACCAGTATGACCGCCACCAGTATCGTAAATGGTTTTTTTACACTGTATTTCGGCATAGCTGCGTTCCCTTTCATTCTGACCGACCGGTCGGTCGAAAATAGTATAGCACAATTTCAGGGCAGTGTAAATATGTCGTCGGCGGATTTTCCATTTCCCTTGCAGGGGCCGCTGTGCGCATCGGCCTGCCCAGGATGCGGCAGGCCATCTGCGCACCGTAGGTGTCAATGAGCCACTGGGCAATGGGCGACATGATGAAGGGGCCGCAGGATGCGCCCGCCTGCACAAGGCTGGAGATAGAACCGGCCTTGTCGGGGAACCGCTTGAGGGCCGTAGGCAGGCAGGCCGGGTAGATCGTGCCTGCGCCCGCCCCCGCCATGACGCCGGGACGCGGGATTTACAGGAGATGGGCCGCGGCGGCGGGCTGGTGCTGCTGGGCGGCATCCGCAAGCTGGCGGCCCAGACTGTGCCGGACTTGATGCAAAAATTTCTTGCCACATCCGGCAACGAACATACCCGCTTTGAGCTACACACCGAGAGCAGCTTCACCGCCGATCTGCTGCAAGCCGTGGCCGAGGAACGGCTCGACATGGCTTTCGTCAGCCACCCCGGCGACGACACGGTGTTTGAAAACGTCGCCTTTGCCCGGTCGCCCTTCGTTGTCGTGACGCCGCCAAACCACCCGCTGGCACAAAAAAACAGCGTCACCCTGCGGGAGACGCTGCCCTATCCGTTTGTGTATTTTTCCAAGCGCGGCGGCCTGCGCCGCCTCATCGATGCCCTGTTCCAAAAAATCGGCGCAACGCCGAAAATCGCCTACGAGACGGAGGAAGATACCGTCGTAGCCGGTATGGCGGCGGCGGGCTTTGGCATTGCCATCGTGCCCGACCACCCTGTTCTGCGCTGCATGGATTTAAAGATCATTCCGCTGACCGACCCCGACCCGGGGCGCACGGCCTATCTCTGCCGCAAGCGCGGGGCCTTGCAGCCCGCAGCGGCGCAGCGGTTCTTCGCCTTCTGCCAGGCGCAGCTCAGCCAGGGCGCGTCGCTGTAACGGTCAGCGCAGGGCCGAAACCAAAAACTCTGCCGTGGCGTTTTCAATGCGGGCGGCAATTTCCGCATCACTGGCGGCGCTGCCCTCGGCGGCCTGGTAGTTGTGGTTGGCATCGGGGAAATCGTTTGTCATATCGACAAACGGCAGGTCCCGCGTTGCCAGGGTGTTTTGCACCAGGGCCACGGTATCCTCGCTCAACAGCTCGGCGTCGCCGCCGGTGAAAGCCGCCAGCAGCGCCCCCGGATACTCGGCCAGCACGCCGCAGGGGTCGCTGGCGGCCATCTCGTCAAACAGGGCCGCACCGGCGGCCACGCCCCACTGGGGCAGCTCGACGCTGCCGTTTTCGTCGGCGGTCTGGCGCAGGGCCGCCCGCTCGTCGGCATCATGGGCCAGAAATTCCAGCCCATCCAGCCCGGTATTGTCCGCCGGGCTCCACAGGGCAGCGGCGGTCACAGGGTAGTCCCGGCCGTCCAGGTACAAGCTGACGGCGCGGCCGCCCATGCTGTGGCCCACCAGCCCCAGCCGGGTCGTGTCCGCACCGTAGGTCACCCCCATATAGGCAATGGCGGCGGTCATGTCAGCGCGGATGTTCGTAAGGGTGTAGGCCGTGAACGGTTCCTCGCTCTCGCCGCAGCCGGGAAAGTCCATGGCGATGCTGGCAATGCCTGCATGGGCCAGCCGTGCGGCCAGCGGGCCAAAATGGCCGTCGCCGCCCCGGCTGCCGGTAAAGCCGTGGCAGAGCACCACCAGCGGCCAGCCTGCGCCCTCGGCAGGCGTGGTCACGGTAGCGTGTACCGTCACTTCCGTGCCGTCGTGCCGGGCGCGGAACGTCTCGTCCCGCTGGTCATAGCTCTCGGGCGGGATCGGCTCCGGCGTGGCGGCGGGGGCTTCGGTCACTGCCGGGGCTGCCGTGGGGGCCAAGGCTGCGGCGGGCGTCGGCTGCGGTTCCACCGTGGCCGATGCGCCGCAGCCCGCCAGCAGCAGGGCCAGCGACGCCGCCGCAAGTTTCAACTTCGTATTTTTCATGCGTACCTTCTATGGGGTGGTTACGGCAGGGTCGCGTAGGTGGTGGCGCTGTACGCGCCGTCGGGCAGCAGCGAAAAGGCGTCCACCTTCCAGATGCCGTCCTCCCACACAAGGCGCAGCGTGCGGTGATGGTCCGCTGTGTAGCTGCTGCCGCTGTCCGTGTAGTTGGCGACAAAGTGGCCGTTGTAGATGACCTGGCCATCGGTGTATTTGATGGAGGCCGGGTCGCTGACTGCCTGGAAGTTGCCCAGGTCGTAGGTGTTGCCGGTGTAGTTGCGAATCTCCGCAGCGCAGCGGGTCGAGTTGCCCGCCGTGGAATAGCGCAGCAGCGAGGAATTTCCCTCGTTGATAGCCTCCTGGAAGGAGCGGTAGAACGCCCAGGTCAGCACATCCACGACCTTGTCGCCGGGCTTTGCCAGGCCGGTGGCGTCGCAGTCGGTGTAAGCGCCGTAGTCTGCGCCGAAGGTCAGCTCATTGCCGTAGTCCTTGTTGTACCAGACGGCGGCGGTCTTGTAGCCGCCGTTGCCGTTGTCGGCCACGATGCGCACCTGGCAGACGTCGGACAGGCTGCTGCGGGGGATGACTGCGTCGTTGCCCACGTACGCAAAGTCCACCGCCTTACCGTCCACCGTAATGGTGCCGTTGGCCGCCGCGTTGCGCAGCACGACCTGGGTATCGGTGGCGACCGCCGCCGCAGGGGCTGGGGTCTGGGCAGGCTGGGGCGTAACAGCGGGCGCGGGTGTCTGGGCTGCTGCGGCGCTGTCCGCCGGGGCGGGCGTCTGGGGCGCCGCCGCGTCGGCAGCTTCGGTGGCGACTGGCTCGGCGGCAGGCAGGGTGGCTGCATTGTCCTTGCTGCCGCGCAGGAAGAACACCGCCGCAGCGGCAGCCACAACGACTACGACCACGACTGCCGCAATAATGATGGACAGCTTGCTCTTTTTCGGCTGCTCGGGCTGTTCGGGCTGCGGGGCCGCTGCGCCGAAGGGGTTCTGCGGCTGTTGGGCGTAGGGCTGCACCGGGGGCTGGACAGGCGGCTGCACCGGTGCCTGGGGCGCGGGCTGCACCGGCTGGGCCGGCTGCCGGGCCGGGGCGGCGGGTTCCGCGGGCGTCATATCCGGGAACGGCGTGCCGCAGACCGAGCAGAATTTCTGCGTATCATACCTGGCGGGCGTATGGCATTTCTGACACACTTTCATCGGGAAAACACCTCTTTAGAATTTATACTACTAATAGAATACTGTATCCGGCCTGTAAGGTCAATGGGAAAATATTGTATTTGTGGCCACACTGCATAAAGCCTCCCCCCGGGAGGGCAAAAAAACGCCGCGGCGCTTTTCACGCGCTGCGGCGGTCGTTTGTTTATTCGGGCAGTCTGCCGTACAGTTCCATCAGGTCGTGCAGGCGGCGGGCCAGGCGGGAGTTGAACACCCCCGGCTCGGCGCGCCAGCACCAGTTGCCGCCCAAAGTCGACGGCGTGTTCATGCGGGACTCATGCCCAAGGCCCAGCACATCCTGCGCCTGCACAACGGCCAGGTCGGCCACGCTCGACCAGACGCCGCGCATCATGCCCCAGTGGTAGCCCTCTTTCTTCGTCAGGTTCAGGTAGCGCACGGCGCGCTCCACATCCTCGGGCGCGGCGGTCTCCATCCAGCCGTTGACCGGCTCGTTGTCGTGGGTGCCCACGTAGGCGATGCAGTTGTTCTGGTAGCTGTGGGGGCGGTAGTCGCCGCCGTCGCGGCTGTCAAAGGCGAACTCCAACACCTTCATGCCGGGGTAGCCGCACTCTTTCAGCAAGGCGTTGACATCCTCGGTCAAAAAGCCCAGATCCTCCGCGATAATGCGGGGGCTGCCCAGCTTTTTCTTGATGGCGGCAAACAGCGCATAGCCGGGGCCTTCGCGCCAGCGGCCATGCTCGGCGGTCTTGTCGCCGTAGGGGATGGCGTAATATCCCGCGAAACCGCGGAAGTGGTCGATGCGCACCACATCATAGATGCTGCACATATGGCGGATGCGGCGCACCCACCAGGCATAACCCGTCTTGGCCATGGCGTCCCAGTCAAACAACGGGTTGCCCCACAGCTGGCCGGTGGCCGAGAAGCCGTCTGGCGGGCAGCCTGCCACCTCGGTGGGCAGCAGGTTTTCGTCCAGCTGGAACTCCTGCGGGCAGCTCCACACATCGACACTGTCCAGCGCGACGTAAATCGGCAGATCGCCGATAATGTCGATCTTCATGCGGTTGGCGTAGCCTTTCAGCGCGTTCCACTGGGCGTAGAACAGGTACTGCACCACCTGCCAGAAAGCCACATCGTCGGCGTACTGCTCGCGGGCGGCCTTCAGGGCCTCCGGCTCGCGGCGGCGCAGCGGCTCTTCCCACTCAAGCCAACAGGCCCCGCCGTGGGCGTCCTTCAGTGCCATGAACAGCGCGTAGTCCGGCAGCCAGAAGGCGTTTTCCTTCACGAACTTGCGGTAGGCGGCGTTGGGCTTTGCCAGCAAACGGTTTGCCGCGCAGCGCAGCACCTTGTAACGTTTTTCGTACAGAGCACCGTAGTTGATGGTATCGGGGGCGGATTCCCAATCGATGTTCTCATATTCCTCGGGCAGAAGCAGGTCGCGTTTGGCAAGCTCGTCGAGGTCGATAAAATACGGGTTGCCCGCAAACGTCGAGAAGGACTGATAGGGGCTGTCGCCGTAGCTGGTGGGGCAGATGGGTAAGATCTGCCAATATGCCTGCCCGGCCTTGGAGAGGAACTCCACAAATCGGCGTGCCTCCGCACCCATAGCGCCAATACCATGGGCCGAGGGCAGGCTGGAAATAGGCATCAGAATGCCGCTTGCTCTCATCAGAGAAAACCTCTTTCTTTTGAATGTAAACGCGGGGTGGGTGCCGGGGACGCCGCCCCCCTGCAACGATGCCGCCCGCAGGGCGATGCCAGGCATCGCCCCCTGCAACAAGCACCACAGGGGCCGGGTATGCCCGGCCCTCAGCCTTCCGGCAAACGCGCACCTACGGCAAGGCCGCGGGCCGCACATGTGCGGCCCCTACATGGCGGCGCTGTTTTTGCAAAGTCGTCAAACCTTGCCCACGCTCTCCCCTTCGATCAAATCAAAGGGGACAACTTCGTGTACGGCGCGGCCGGGTTCTTCAATGCAGTGCAGCAAAATTTTTGCACTGCGCTGGGCCAGCTGCTCCATATCCTGCCGGATGGTCGTCAGGCGCGGAATGCTGTACTGCCCCAGGGCAATGCCGTCGTACCCGGCTACCGAGATATCCTGCGGCACCCGCAGCCCGTGATCCTGCAAAGCACGGATGGCTCCCAGCGCCATCAGGTCCGACATGGCGAACACTGTCGTGATATCGGGGCTGTGGTCCAGCAGATACTCCATCGCCTCGTACCCGCTGCGCAGCGAGAACCGTGCGTAGGCGTACTGCTTTTCCATCTCAAAGGGCAGGCCCAGCCGCAGCATGGCGCTCTGGCAGCCTGCCAGACGCGCAAGGCTCGGGCGGGACAGGTTCGGCTTGCCGCCGATGATGCCGATGCGCCGATGCCCCTGTTTGTACAGGTACTCGATCATCTGGTCGGACGCCGCCATATCATCGACCGACACGCTGGAAAGGTTGGCGATGCGCAGCGTGGCCGCGCTGTTGGTCAGCAGCAGGCAGGGGATGCCCAAATCTTCCAGATCAGGGGTGAAATACTCCAGGTTCGACCCCAGAAACAGGATGCCGTAGGGCTTACGCTCCGCACAGATGCGCCGGGCCTGGGCGACCTCGTTGGCTTCCTCGTCGATGTAATAGACGGTCGCCACATAGCCGCTCTCTTCAATCACGCTCTGCAGCTGCTCTAAAATATCGGCGAACAGCATATTCTGCGTGCCTTTGACAATCAGGGCAATGCCGTCATTGGCCTGCTGTTTTAAATGCTTTGCGTTTGCGTTGGGTTCATAGTTGTGGCGGTTCACGACTTCCAGGATCTTCTGCCGCGTCTCGGCGCTGACGCCGGGGGCGTTGTTCAGCGCCCGCGACACCGTACCGATGGCAAAGCCGGATTCCCGCGCAATATCTTTGATGGTCATAAAACCGGACCTCTTTTCTGGTTCGGCTGAGTTTACCCCTTGACCGCACCGGCCACAACGCCGTCAATGATATATTTCTGGCAGAGCAGGTACAGCACGATGACCGGCAGCACCGTAATCATGATGCAGGCCATCATGGGGGCCATTTCCACCTTACCGTAGCTGCCGCGGAAATACTGGATCGCCATGGGGATGGTGCGGTAGGTCTTGATATCCAGCACCAACGTGGGCAGCAGGTAGTCGTTCCAGACCCACATCGTTTCCAAGATGGCGGTGGAGATCATCGTTGGCTTCAGAATCGGGCAGACAACCTTGAAGAAGATCTGGAGGGGATTGCAGCCGTCGATCATGGCGGCCTCCTCAATGGCGATGGGCATGCTCTTGACAAAGCCGGTGAACATGAACACTGCCAGGCCCGCGCCGAAGCCCAGATAAATGATGCAGATGTTGTAGGGGTTATTCAGCTTTAAAGTATCCGCGGTCTTGGCCAGCGTGAACATGACCATCTGGAAGGGAACGATCATGCTGAACACGCACAGGTAGTACATACCCTTGCCGAGCACGCCCTGCACGCGGGTGATATACCATGCGCACATCGAGCAGCACAGCAGAATCAGTGCGACGGACGAGACCGTGATGACTAAGCTATACCAGAAAGAGGACAAAAAGTCCATTTCCTGAATGCCGTAAATGTAGTTTTTCAGCCCGACGAAGGTTTCGGCGTTCGGCAGTTCAAAGGCGTGGGTCGTGGTGATGGCACGCTCTGTCTTTAAGGAGTTCATCAGGATCATGAACACCGGGTACATCCAGGCAATGCACAGGATGGTCAGCAGGACGGACAGCACCGCATTGATGCGGCGGTCTTTTTTGGTAGCACCCATTATGCCTGCACCTCCTTAGAGCGGGTAAAATGCAGCTGCAGCAGCGAGATGACAACCACAAACAGGAAGAATACGACGGCCTTCGCCTGGCCGATGCCCTTCCACTGGGGTCCAGAGCGGGCATAGAAGGTATCGTAGATGTTGTAGGCCAGCATCATGGACTGTTTGGCGGGCTCGCCTGCCGTCAGGGACAGGTTCTGGTCAAACAGCTTGAAAGAGTTGGTCAGCGTCAGGAACGTGCAAATCGTCACGCTGGGCATGACCATGGGGACCTTGATTTTAAAGAGAATCTGGCTGGAGGTCGCACCGTCGATGCGTGCGGCCTCGATGAGGTCGGTGGGCACGTTCTGTAAGCCGGCGATGTAAATGATCATCATGTAGCCGATCTGCTGCCAGCACATCAGGACGATAAGGCCCCAGAAGCCGTAGGTGGCGTTCAACGCCAGCAGCGACTTGCCCCAGGCGGACAGCAGGCCGTTGAGCAGGATCTGCCAGATGTAGCCCAGCACGATGCCGCCGATGAGGTTCGGCAGGAAGAAGATGGTACGGAACGCGTTGGTACCGCGCATACCGCGGGTGAGCAGCAGCGCAATGGCGAATGCCAGCACATTGACGAGCACGGTGGATACGACGGTGAACGCCGCCGTGAACCAGAATGCATGGGTGAAGGTGTCATCCATAAGAATCATCTTGTAGTTGCTCAGCCCCGCGAACTGGACGTTTTTGACCGTCGTGAATTTGCAGAACGACAGCCCGGTGCCCCAGATAAAAGGCCACACAAAGCCGATGATAAAGGCAATGAGGGTGGGCAGTACAAAGACTGGCCAATAGCGCTTAATGGCTTTTTCCATGGAAAAGCCCCCCTTTGTTTAGATTTCCTGTTGCAAAAATGGAGCGGGGCGGGCGAATCCGCCCGCCCCGCTGACCGGTGATGAAAGAGGATAAGGAGAAAAACTGGAGAAAACAGTTTAAGAGAAATGTTTAGGAGATTTTAGGAGAAAAACGTTTGCAAAGAATTGTAATGCGTTACAGTTGCGTACCCACTACTTACGCAGCTGCGTTCAGGGCAGCCTCAGAAGCCCAGCCATCGACAAAGGCGGTGACAACGTCATCCCAGCTGCCGGTACCGGCGGCGTAGGCGGTCAGAGCAGAGCCGACACCGTTCTTCCAGTTCTCGGAAGGCATGGTGGAGAAGTTCCAGGCCACAGGGGTCTTGCCGGCGGCGGTCATTTCCTTATCGGCCTTGACGAAGACGTTGGGGGACTCGACAGCATTCTTGAAGGGGATAACGAAGCCCATGTCGTTAGCCATGGCCTTGGTGCCCTCGTCAGAGGAAACGCACCAGTACATGAAGTCGAGCGTTGCGTTGATGTCGTCCTCGCTGGCTTCTTTGTTGACGCACCAGTAGTTCTCGGTGCCGGTGCACAGGCCCTGGTTGGCTTCATCGCCGACGCCAATGTAGATGGGCAGCATGGTCAGATCGTCATCGGTGAAGGGCTTGCCGTCGCCGACGAGGTTGGTGTACTCCCAGGAACCGTTCTGGTAGAAAACGGCCTCTTCGTTCAGGAACTCGTTGCGGCTGTCGTCGCCGGTCTTGCCAGCCAGTTCAGTAGGATCGCAGGTGGAGTTGTTGATGTACAGGTCGAAGATATTCTTGTAGTTGTCGAGATAGGTGCCCTTGATGGCGTCGGTGTTGTCGATGCCGTCCTCCTGATACTCGAAGTAGATGGGCAGGTTGGCCAGATGGGTCTTGTAGCGCCAGTCAGAGGAGCCGTCCATACCGGCGGAGGTGAAGGCAGAGAAGCCCAACTCGTCCTTGCGGGCGGTGATGTCCTCGGCCACCTTCTTCAGGTCGTCGAAGCTCTTGATGTCGTCAACGGTGTAGCCGGCCTTCTCCAGCAGGGTCTTATTGGTGATCAGGCCGTAGCTCTCGATAACGTAACCGATGCCCAGCATCTGGTCGCCGTCTTTCAGGGCGTAGGTGTCGCTGGTCAGATCACCGGCGATCTTGGTGCCGGACAGGTCGTAGCAGTAGTCCTTCCAGTTGGCCAAGCCGACAGGGCCGTTGACCTGGAACAGGGTGGGCGCATCGCTCTTGGCCATCTCGCTCATCAGGGTGGTCTCGTACTGGCCGGAAGCGGCGGTCACGACGGTGACGGGAACACCGGTCTCCTCGGTGTACTTCTTGGCCAGATCTTGCCAGGCTTCATCCTGCTCGGGCTTGAAGTTCAGGTAGTAGACCTTGCCGGCTGCTGCGGGGGCCTCAGCCTCGGTAGAAGCAGCAGTAGAGGTGGAGTCCGCGGTAGAAGCGGCCTCTGCGGTAGAGGTGGCCGTGGAGGCGCTGCCGCCGCAGCCCACCAGCAGACCGGCTGCCATCGCGGCGGCCAGGGTCACGGAGAGAGTCTTTTTCGCTTTCATGTTTTTTCCTCCTTCTAAAGAAAAACAAGAGTTGCAGTAGTGATTGCGTTTTCTTTTTCGGAAACGTTTCCGTTTCGGATTGATATTATAATACACCATAAATAGCGAAAAATCAATCGTTTTTTGGTGATTTTATCCAAGATTGGAACCTTGCACAAATTAGAATACCTGTTTTTGTGGAAATATTTCAAAAAACAGGTCGCTTTTTGTCGGAAACGGTTCCTTTGTTGCGCAACCGTTTCCATATGTTGCGCAGTTTTCACGGCAAATCGCACCTCCATCCGCTTCTATTTTTCTCGACTCTATCCCCATGCAGGGGGAGGGATTCATCCCTCCCGGTGCGTTTGCCGCCATTACGCGATTCATTTTTTTGTGGAGTTGTAGGGGCCGCATCTATGCGGCCCGCGCGTTCCCCATTACCGCCCATTCCCCGGGAAACCGCGGGCGGCATATATGCCGCCCCTACAAAAAGGCAGCGCACCGTTTCCACGGCGTGCTGCCTAATATACTTATTATATACCCTATCTCAGGTTTTCGTCGATTCCCGCATACTGACCTGGTAGCCCAGCTCCACGCGGGTCTCCACCTCACGGCCTTTGAGCGCCTGCAAAAGCTGCTGGGTCGCTTTGCGGCCCAGGGCGTAGGCGTCAAACTGCACCGCCGTGATGGCGGGCGACGACTCAGCCAGCGCGCTGCTGTCATACAGCGACGCCACGCGGATATCCTGCGGCACCCGCACACCCTGCTGCTTGAGCATATTCATCGCCAGCAGGGTCAGCCGGTCGTCCATGCACAGGATACAGTCCGGCTTGCGCTCCAACGCCTGGCTCACGGCCTGCATCCGCAGGTCGTCGGTTTCCAGCTCCAAAAACAGCAGGCTCTCGTCGATTTTCTGGTTCATCATGTCATAGGCCTGCTTGAAGCCTTCCAGGCGCGACATATTGACGGTGTACAGCATCGTGCCGCCCAGCAGGGCGATCCGCTTCATGCCCTTCATCAGCAGCAGGCTGGTCAGCTCCCGGCAGCCGCCGACCTGGTCATGATCCACCGACATCACGGTCGGATCCTCGGGGCGGCCGATGGCTACAAAGGGCAGCTTGCGGCTTTTCAGCAGCGGGATCAGCGGGTCGCGTTCCAGCGTGCGGGTCAGAATCAGGCCGTCGATCTTGCGGTTGTCCAAAAGGCGCTCCACCGGGCGTGTCTCGTTCTCGCCTACCAGGGTCAGCAGCACATCGTAATCGCAATCCTCCGCCACCTGATAGACCGAACGCATCGTCTTGCGCAGAAACGGCATCTCAAAATCAGAGAACTGCTTGGAGATCACCAGCGAAATGTTGTACGAGCAGCGCATTACCAGCCCGCGTGCCATCACGCTGGGGGTGTAGTTATGCTCCTTCACGTAGTCCTGTACGCGCTGACGGGTCGCTGCGCCCACACGGCCATTGCCGGATATTGCCCGGGATACCGTTGTTTTTGACACTCCCAAAGCCGCAGCGATCGTTCCAATGTCCACAACTTTGTCATTTTTCGGCAATCGCGCCATGATTTCATCTCCCTATTGCATTTCACTACTATAATAATAGGTTTGAAGCGCCGCGTCAAGGCGTTATTTGCTCTTGTTACTTCTCCCCCCTGGAGAATATCACATATTTTCCGGCAATTACCTGTGTAAATTTTTGCGCAGTATGCGGCACAAGCCGCGTACCTGTTGCGCGGTTTGCGCGCTGACCGGCCCCGACGCAAACTGCGCCGTCTGCACAAGCGTCAGCAGCGTTTCCACATCCTGCGGGGCCGCCGTTTTGGTGTGTTCCCATAAAAATTGTTTAAACTCTTCCTGATCAGAGGATACCCCTTCGCTCAGGCCGCAGCGGCACATCTTTTTGTACAGCGCGCGGAACTCCGCCCGCACAGTATCGGCCGGGGTGCGCCGTGCACGGGCAATGCCCCACACGGCCAGCGCGGCCAGCACCGCCGCCAGCGGCAGCAGCCACCAAAAAGTTCGGGCCTGCGGGGCTGTCGGGTTCGCCTCCGGCGCGGGCGTTGCGGCGGGCAGCGGGGTCTCGGCATCATCGGCAGTCGGCACGGCGTTCGCGTTGGCGGCCAGCTGGTCCTCGGTCAGTTCGCTGACCATGCCGGGGGTCGTTTCCAGCGGGGTCCAGCCCTGCCCGGCAAGGTACACCTCGGCCCAGGCGTGGGCGTTGTCGTCCTGCAAAACGGCCTGCCAGCCGCCGTCGCTCTCGGCAAACAGGCTTTGGGGGGCGGCATAGCCCACCACATAGCGGGCGGGCAGGCCCAGCATCCGGCAGAGCACCACCGCCGCCGACGCAAACTGCGTGCTGCTGCCCGCATGGCTCTCGTTCAGAAAATACAACACCGGGTCGGCCCCGTCGGCTGGCTGGGGCGGGTCACTGGTGTAGGTACAGTGCTCGTTCAGGTAGCTGCGCACAAAGGTTCGTATCGCGTCGGTGTCGCCGGTCAGTTTGTGTTCTTTTTCCGCTGCATCGCAAAATTCTTGCAGTGTGCCGTAGTCTGCGCCGTCGGGCGTCGCCAGGTAGCGGCTCTCGGCGTAGGCCGCGTAGGCGCTTTCCAGCCGGTCCAGCACACTGGGATCCGCGTCGGCACGGGCGGTCAGCAGCGTTTTTGCCTCCCCGCGCGGGAAGTAGTAAAACGTGTCGTCCTGCGCGGTTTGGCCTGCTGCCGCGCCGTCGCCATCCAGGCGGTAGTAGTCATTAAAATAGGCGTTGTAGGGTGCAAAAGTGTAGGTATCGCCGGCGTGCAGCCGCTGCACGGTCATCTGCTGCGGTGCGGCACCATCGTAAGCGGCCCGCAGAAACGGCAGGTTCGCGATTGCCAAACGGCTGTCACCGTCGGTTTTCCAGCTGGCGGCGGCGTTGTCGAACTGCTCGGCGTCCGCAGGCTGCCAGCTATGCCCATCGTATTCCGCGCCGATAAAACCGCGCAGGTAGACCGTCTCCGTCGGTTTCTCGTCGGTCGTGACGAGTAAATCCTCCAGCCCTTGCAGGGCCAGGCCGTCGCTCTGGGTCAGGCTGCCGTCCTCGACGCCGCCCGCCGCCGCGCTGATGTGAAAGTTCAACGCCCCGCCGCTGATTTTTGGCAGCCACTCGATGGCCGCCCCCAGCGCCGCCGCCCGGGCGCGCTCCGTCACCGGCTGCAGAGCATCCAGCGGCAGGGCCAGCACCGGGCGCAGTGCCAGCGCAGGCAGGAACAACACCGCGCAGACCAGCATCATCCCGGCGGCGGTGGTTTTCTGGGTCGTGAGGAAATTTTCCACATTCGCAGTGTAAACGGTGGAATCTTTTTTGCCCCACAGCCGCCTGCGCCGCACCGACCGCGCCGCCGCCCACGCGCCGACGCAGCCCAGGAGCAGCAGCAGCCAGCCCACAGCTCCGCCGCCCGCGCCCGCCAGCAGCACAAGCACCACGGCAGGCAGCAATACCAAATCCAAAAGCAGCGCGTCGCTGCGCCAGACCGTCACAGCGGCAAAAAACGCCGTGATGGGCACAAGCGCCAGCAGCACAAACAGCCCGCACGCACCCGCCTCACCCACGGCAAAATCCGCGTTGAAACGTGTATTCAAGCATAGCTTCACGGCGTTGGCAAAGGCATCCATGCCGCGCAGGAAGTCCCGCTGCACCAAAAACAGCAGCACCAGATACCCCACGGCCAGCGCCAGCACAGCCCCGCGCTTGGCAGCGGCAGGCAGCGGCGCGTAGCACAGCGCCAGCCACAAGGCGCACAGCGCCGCCGCGCCGGGCCAGATCCAGGCGGGCAGCGCCAGCGAAAACGCGCTGTTCACCGCCGCCAGCAGCCCCAGCGTCAGCAGCAAAAGTATTGAGAAATCCACGCAGCCACGCAGAACAGGCCGTGCCGCCGCACCCTGCTGGGGCAGCAGCACGCGGTCCACAAATTCCAGCCCGGTGTCCGGGTCGGCGGCCTTGCGGCGGGTCAGGGTGCACAGCCGGGTCACAGCCGCCCGCCCAAAATGCAGCACGGGCGGCGGGGTGCCGCCATCCTCGGCCAGCAGCGTGCCGACCGGGTCGGCACGGTAGGTTGTGCCCAGCGGCTCCCGCACGGTCAGCTCGTCCACCTTGGCCGTCAATTTCCAGTGGATTTGTTTTAAGGGATCCCCCACACGGTAGGGGCGCAGGTCGTAGACGCCGTCGGCAATGTCCTGTCCCGCGCGGCTCTCCTGCTCGGCGCGGTTCTGCGGGGTATTGCCCGCGCCGTCGGCCTCTCCCTCGGCGGGCGGCAGCACGCACAGCTCCCACGTTTGGCCGTCCGGCGGGCAGTCCGCCGCAAACAGGCCCAAGTGGTCCCGCACCGTCAGCTTTTGCAGTTTGAACCGCCACAGCCCGCTTTTGGCGGCCCGCAGCGTCACCCGCAGGTCGGCGCGGCCGCCCGGGGCCAGCATGGCGGCACAGGGCAGCTCGATGGCCGTACCGCTCTCGGCATCCTCGGCCCGCAGCACGGCCCGCAGTTCAGGCACGGTGCGCCGCCCGGCGTTTTGCAGGTGCAAGGTCACGGCAAATGCCTCGCCGGGGCGCACCGGTTTGGCGGGCAGCTGCAAGGCCGCCGTCACCTGCCGCCGCAGCATGCGGGCGTCCCACCACAAAAACGCGGTGAACACCATCGCCAGCGCCAGCAGGAACACCACAAACGGCGCACGGCTGACCGCGGCGGCGCAAAACAGCACGGCCAGCAGCAGGCCGCAGCCCGCCTTACCTGCCATGGGTCGGTTTCTCCGGGCGGGGGCGCGGCACAGTGTGCAGCACGTCGGCGATCACGTTTTCCACCGTCTCCCCGCCGGTGCGGGCCTGCTCGGTCAGGCTCAGGCGGTGGTGCGCGGTGTCGGCAAAAATCGCGGTCACATCCTGGGGCACGACAAACTCCCGCCCCGAGAGGTACGCCGCGGCCCGCGCCATGCCGGCCACGGCCAACGACGCACGGGGGCTAAGCCCCAGGGCCAGCCGTGCGTCCTTGCGGGTCGCCTGGGAAAGCTCTACGATATACCGCAAAATTTCCTCACTCATATAAATGTTGTCCACCTCGGCCTGCATGGTCAGCAGGTCGTTCTGGTCCATGACCGGCTGCACGCGGTCCAGCAGACCGTGGCGCGGCTGGCGGGTCAAAATCTCCATTTCGGCCTCGGTGTCGGGGTAGCCCATGACCACGCAGACCATAAAACGGTCAAGCTGCGACTCCGGCAGCATCTGCGTACCGATCGAGCCAACCGGGTTTTCCGTCGCCATGACGGTGAAGGGCTGGGGCAGCTTGCGGGTCACGCCGTCCACCGTCACCGCACCTTCCTCCATGACTTCCAGCAGGGCGGATTGGGTGCGGGCGCTGGTACGGTTGATCTCATCGGCCAAAAACAGGTTGCAGGCCACCGCGCCGGGGTGGTAAACGAACTTGCCGGTCTCTTTTTGGTACAGCGAAAACCCCACAATATCAGACGGTAATACGTCCGGTGTGAACTGTACGCGGTTCTGGGTCAGCTGCATAGCGCGGGCAAACGCCTGGGCCAGTGTGGTTTTGCCCACGCCGGGGATATCCTCCACCAGCACATGGCCGCGGGCCAGCATTGCCATCATGATTTTCAAAATTGCTTCGGGCTTGCCCAGTACGGCCTTGCCCACCTCGGCCGTCACGGCCAGCGCTTTTTCTCGTGTCTGCATCGGTCAGTCCTTTCTGTGGCGGCGCAGGATCAGCCCGCATCCCACCACGGCGGCAATCAGCACAATTCCTGCCCACAGGGCGTTGTTTTCCAGCCATATCATCCAGTTGGAGTACGCCCCGCCCGCATCCTCGCCGCTGCCCTCGTTCGGCAGCGGGCTGATGCTCTCGGGCGCGATCTCCTCCACGGCGGCGGTGCCGTCGGGGCTTTCCACCGTCACCTGGCGGGGCGCGGCGTCCCAGCTGCCCGCGCACTCGGCCAAATCTTCCTCATGGGTGGCGGGGGCGGCGTCGGGGTCGCGCTCGGCAATGACCAGGTAGCGCTGGGTGTTCTGGGTGTAGGGGTGGCAGGTCGTCAAGGTCAACAGATCCCGTCCCGGCTGTATCAGTATCGCATTTATGTCGTCCGGCTGTATAATTTTCAGCTCACACACGCGGTAGGTCAGGGTCTCCCACGGCGTGGCCAGGGTGATTTTGTCGCCGATCTGTATCTGCTGCACATTGCGCAGCATCTCCGCGCCGTAGTAGCCGCGGTGGGCGGCAATGACCGTGTTGGTGTTCGCGCCGCCCAGCGGCATCGAGGTCTGCCCCAGCAGTGCGCCGCCCCGGGCCATGTTTTCGGTGCTGGCCCCCAGATACACCGGCAAATCTAAATCCAGGCGCGGCACCCACAGCGCGGCGATCATATCATCGGGCAGGCCGTAGGCCGTCAGGTCAAAGGCGGGCGTCTCGTAGGCAAAGGGGTCCTTCAGCCCGCTTTGCCCATCGGCGTAGATTTCCGCGTTGTAGGCTTGCAAGGCGTCGTACAAATCTGCGTAGGGGCGCGTGTTTTCGGCAGCCGGGTCGTCAGCGGCCACGGCGGCGGACTCGGCGGCAGACTGCACAAAGGTTTCCACGGCGGCGGTGCTTTTGCGGCGGGTCAGGTATTGGCTGACCGCCGGCTGCAGCATCAGCCCCGCGCCCACCAGTATGGCAAGCCACGCAAAAATTTGCAGCAGCAGGCGTTTCATCAGTCTTCCTCCTCGCGCTTTTTGCAGCGGTGCAGCAGCAAAAGCAGCAGCAGTGCCTCGCCGCCGATGATAATACTGCCGGTCACGCTGATCCACGGCCAGGCGTCCACCACGCGCTTGACGATGTTGCCGGTGTTCAATGCCTGGTACTGCACGGCCTGCGGGGTGTCGGCGTCCTCGTCCTCGCCGTTGTAGGGCACGCGCACGCCGCGCACCAGCATACGGTGGGTGTTGATGGCATAGGGCGTGCAGGTGACAAGGGTGCAGTAGTCCCCGCCGGGGATGATTTCCAAATCCTCGGTGTGTTCCGGCTCCACGACCTTGACCTGGTCGACCTGGTAGGCTAGGACTTCGTCCATGACGTGCAGGTAAAATTTGTCACCTTCCTGCATTTTGTCTAAATCGGTAAACAGGACGGCCTCGGCCAGGCCGCGGTGGCCTGTCAGCACGCTGTGGGTGCTGTCGCCGCCAAGCGGATAGCTCGACCCTTCCAGATGGCCGACGCCCTTGAGCAGCACCTCGTCGCTGGTGCCCTCATAAATCGGCAGATTGACGTCGATTTTTGGGATTTTAATGTAACCCAGGCTCTCGCCCACGTCCATCAGGTCCACATAGCTTGTGCCGGTGTCGGCGGCTTCGCCCGCCGCGTCGCGGTCCACGGCATTGCTGAGCTGTTCGTTGTAGCTGCGGGCCGCTTCTTTCGCAGCATCGAGCTTTTCTGTATCCATGGATTGGACGGTATCGTCGTAGCTGTCAATGACCGCCGACGCATGGCGCTGTGCCACCGCGTTGCTGACGACCGGGTACATCGCCACGCCGATGCCCGACAGAATCATCAGCGCCGCAAATCCAAGTTTTAATTTGCCTGTGGTATCCATAGGTGTGCCTTTCTGTTCGTGGGGGGAAATATCTGTGGCAATTTGCAGGGGCCGATGCCTGCATCGGCCCGCAAGCCGCCCTTGTCAAAGACAGACTCCCCCGGGACGGGGGGAGGTGGCGCGAAGCGCCAGAAGGGGAGCGGTGGCCGCCATCGGCGGCCGGAGTGATTCCACCCCGCCGCCATATCCCCTTTGCCTTATATTATACCCCCATAACCACCATAGGGGAAGAGCCAATCCCGGCCCTTCCCCTATGGGTTTACCCTTCTAATTATCTTTTGGTGTTTGCATCATGCGGTTTTAAGCGCGGTCGTTCTTCTTTTTCATGCTGAACAGCACCGCCACACCGGCCAGCACCAGCAGCACGCCGATACCGCTGAACAGGAGTGTGCCAAAACCACCGGTGACAGGCAGCTGGAAGCCGCTGCGGTTGATGATGGTAATGGGGTTATCCGTAGTAGATACCGCATCCCCAGTATAGGTTGTCCTCAAGTACTTGTTCTTTTCCAGTTTTCCGCCTACATAGGTCGTGCTCGTAGTCCACTCAGTTTTGTACTGCTGATTCAACTTTGCATCAACAGGCTCGGACAGCAGGTTGTAACCATCCAGCGTCTTGGTTTCAACAAATCTGTAAGTACCCTTCGGCAGACCTGTGTAGGTCAGTTTGCCGTCAGGGTCAGTAGTACCCTCATCTTTCCCATCATACGTAATCTTAATCCAAGTTTCCGTTTCGTCCTTGCTCAACCCCAGAGCAACAATATCTTCTGCGAGAACCACATCCCTATTCCTGTCGTACGACTTTCCTGCAATCGTCACCGCGTTGTTTTTCCACTCGTTGTTTTCAACCTTCTTGTACAGTTCAAAGGTAACGCCCGGCATGGCCTTACCGCCGTAAGTACCGCCTTCGCCCTTTTTCAGAAGGCTGGTCGAGAAGGTATAAACAACGCTCTGGTCCTCGATTTCGTAAGGCTTGTAGTCGCCTTGTTCCGCTTTATCCGTATCCGTCGTGCGGGAGTACTGCAACTTTGCACTGTTCACATTGCCGCCACCAGCAACAACAGCATCTTTCTGTACAGTAGCAGTATAGGTAATGGTAATCTGACCGCCAGCAACACTTCCAAGGTTTGCAGGCGTAAAGGCAATCGTCAGAACAGAGTTCGCACCTTCAGTTTTAATGTCCGCTTTTCCATAGGCACTTGTAATGTCTTTAACTTCTTTGTCCTTGCTCTTTGCAGATACAGTCACGCTACCAGTATCGTGCACTAACTGTGCTGCCACCGTCGTATCCGTAACGATAAAAGTTTTCAGATTAGCAATATTTGCAGGGACATCAATGGTCAGCGTATAGGTAACTTTATCACCAACACTGTAGTCAGCCTCGTGGTTGCCAACGGTCTTTCCATTGTCCGTAACGGTGTTGCTCCCATCGCGCTTAGTAACAGTCTTTTCCACGTCGGGCTTGTAGTTGTAAACAGTCAGTTTAGAATCCGTTCTACTGATAGCAAAAACGCCTTCCGTCGCCTTTACCACGTCATCGCCGGTCAAGTCTGTATTTTCAGCAACTTTACCTTCTTTATCAATAGCGAATGCGTACTTTGCTTTGGTGTCCAGAATATAGCCTGCGTCAGCATTATCTGCATAGCCAGTCTCCATAATGTAATAGGAGCCTTTGCGCAGATTGGAAAATTGAATTTGACCGTTCGCAGTCACTTTGTCTGTGCAGTCAGCAACTGCGGTATATGTACCATCCGTATCGCTCTTTCTGTACAGCGTAAATTTAACGCCGTCCAAACTTACTGCATTTGCAGTATCAGAGCCAGTAACGCCCTTCTTCTCAAGAATCACATTGCCCTGTGCGATGCTGTTCTTGGGGTAGACAGTAACATCATACATCCAAACCTTATTATTGGGGTTTGTCGTTTCATCTTTGCCCGCACCAATACGAGTCATGGGAATAGAAACCAGGAACGGGTCAGCTTTCTGTGTGACCGCCTGCGGCAGGGTGGTCTCCATCACCAAGTACAGACCAACTTCCAAATTGTCAAATTTGACCACGCCCTGGTCATTCGTAAACAGCTCAGTCTTGTTGTTGATATCTTTGACAGCTGCCTCTGCGATTTCCGTTTTCAGATTTTCTTTTGTGTACGCTGTTGCAGCTGTGCCATCCTTAAAACAGCTTGCGACAGTAATTTCTTTTACTGTTTCAGTGGACAAACCATTATAATATTCCACCAGTTTGCCGGCATCCAGAACCTTATATACTGTAAAGCCTACATTTTCCAGCGGATCTCCTCCGGGGTTAGGAGTAGTTTCACCCTTTCCGGCTGGTTTCGTCGGAAGAGCTGTTGTCATTGAGCGCTTATAAATTGTAATAGAGCCCCTTTTGCTCATGTTAATCGTACTTGTGGTGTACTTGGTCGTCGTTGTGCTCGCGTCGCCACCCGCCGCGGCGGCGGGGAGGGCGCAGACGCTGAGGGCCATTACGGCGCTGAGGACGCCGGTAAGGAAACGTTTTAGTTTCATCTGTCATAACCTCTTTCTTTTTAAGATTATCGTAGCGGGGAAATCGGGGGCCATATCAGGAACGCTTGCCCCCTTTCCGATTGTAGCGGAATACCAGCACCAGCAGCCCGGCCACCAGCAGCGGCAGGCCGATCAGCAGCCACAGGCTGGGGGCGTCCGCGCCGGTGTGCGGCAGCGTAAAGCCCTTGCGGTTGTTGATGGTCAAACTCACCGTGTAGCCGCTTGCGGGTGTGCCTTCCACAATGTTTTGTGTTTCGCCGTTTATCAGGCATTTGCCGTTTTGCAGGGTAAACTCGATCGGTGCGGCCAGCAGGTTGTAGCCGTCCACGGTTTTCAGCTCCGTCAAACGGTAGCTGCCCTCAGACAGGTTTTTAAAACTGCACTTGCCCGCGTTGCCGCCAACACTCTTGGTCGTCCCGGTCATGGAACCCTTGCCGTCATTAAACGTCGCATCAACGCCGTTGTCGTTCAGCTTTTCCAGCTTGAACTCCACGCCGTTCAGCGGCTCGGTTTTCTTGCCGTTCTCGTCAAGTCCCTGCTTGGTGATAGCCAGCTCATACACCGGCGGCACCTGCGTGTTGGTCAGGGTAAGCGATACCGAATCATCTTTTTCCGCTATGATTTGCGGGGTGCTGTCAACTGTGTACTTATAGCCGCCCAGCGTCAGCGTGCCGCTGGCGATGTACTGGCCCTTTTCCGCATCCCATTCCACCACGCGGTACTCATAATAGGTAGTGCCGTTGATGTCATAGGCATCCATGCCGGTGAACGTGTGTGTCCACTTTCCAGTTTCGTCCTTCGTCAGTGCAACTTCCGTGCCCTTCACATCTGTCCAGGGCGCGTCATCTGCACTGCCCGCATGGCGGCGCTGCAATTCGATCCGAATCGATTTCGGCAGGCCGGTGATAAGCTCCTCACCTTTGGCATCCTGCCATGTCTTTTTTACAGTAATAGCGATCGGCTTGCGTGCCGTGTTGGTGAACACCACCTGAACGCTGGGTATCGTTTTGCTGTTGTCGTCCGCGTCCTTCTTGTCCTCAACAATATTGACGCAGGCTTTGTCGCCGTCTGCCGACGGTTTGTCGTTCACGGTGACGCTCTTGATATAGCTACCCGGTTTGGGGTCTTCCGTGACGGTAACGGTCGTGCCAATCGGTATCCCTTTCAGCGGAACGGTTTCGCCGACTGGAACTTCAACTGTTTCGGTTATTATCTCGTCGCCGCCCAGGCCGCCGATGTTCGTGTACTGCACGGTAAAGGTGTACGTTTTCCCCAAAAAAGTCGTTTTCTCGTCCTCCGGCACCAGTTTGGTGATGCTCAGCGAGCCGGTTTTGACTTTGTTGATGAATTTCACCTTCAACTTGGTGAACTGGTCTGTACCATCCGGGTCACTGTACGAGCGGAACACGATGGAGTTTTCCTTCGGCTTTTGGGTTACTGTGTAGCCGTCGTTCTGAATCGTCTTTCCGTCTTCTTCGCCCTCTTTGTACTTTTCCTTACGGCCATCATCCGGGGTTGTGCCATCGCCCTGCATTATTTTCTGCGGAGTACCGTCTGGAAGCTCAACGGTAGTACCGCCCTTGCTTTGCGTGACGAGCTTGCCGTTCTCGTAGATTTTCCAGGTGGTGGCATACAGTTTCTGGTCGTTCTGGTCGGGGTATTCTTGCAGCGAGATATAACTGCCGCGCCGGAACTGATCCGCAAAGGTGACGGTTTCGCCGTTTTGCAGGGTAAACTTGCCGTCGTCGTGCACTATCTGGATGTTTTCGCCCTTGCTGGTGGTATACTGTGCACCGTCCGCGTTCACCAAGCCTTTTGCCTTTACCGAGCCGTAGTCCGGGATGGTATACTGCTTGGTCGTAAAGCCGATGCCGGAGCTGCCGCCTGCATCCGTTGTTGCCGTCAAGTCCCGTGCGGCATAATGGGTCGCCCAGTTTTTGATGCCGACCGTGAACTGGCGGGTGGAATTCGTGAAGTAGGGTTGCAGCAAGTCGCAAACATCGGTCGCATCGACCTGTTTTTCCACCTGCAGCTCGTTATGGTCCGGGAAGTTGAACGCCACCGCCATGTTGGACTCCCACATACCGCGCTCCATGTAGTACATGGTAAGGGTATGCTTGGTGTTCTTGGTGAGCGTCATCGGTTCTTTGCTCTGCCAGTTGAACGTATAATTCTTCTTATTAAAAGTTACGTTTTTGGTGTTGCCTTCCAGCGACTTATAATTTTGGTTGTTGCTGGTTTTGATGTCGCTGACGTAGGATGTAACGGTGTTGTTTTTGCCGTTCTTGTCCTCGCCAAACTCCAGCAGACCTTGCGCTTTTGCATGGGCACCGCCGACATCCAGCACCAGCTGGTCATCAATGAACACCCACACATCATCATCGCCGGAGAAGAAGAACTTGATGGGTACGGTTTGCTCTTTTCCATTGTTATCATAGCCAACCACAATCCGACCGTTATCGGTCAGTGTAAAGTCAAATTGCAGTTTAGCACCGTAACCGTAGTTGTACTTGATAACATGATTGCCTGCATATTGGTTGAAGGGGAAGAAGCCGTAGCCGTCTTCCTCACCATTTACTGTATTACGATTCTGGGAGTGTTTTTTTTCAGCGTCACCTATAGGGCTGTAAAGGTAATAGCCGCCGCCTTCGCTTTTATCTTTTTTCAAATACAGCGGCGTCTCGTTGCTATCATAGTACCAATACTTCGCTTCCTTTTCCGGGTCACTATTATTGTTTGGCTCTGCAAAGACCGCTGCTTGCTTAAAGGGGAACGCAACATCTTTGTAGACCTTGCCCAGTACAGCCTTTGCAGAGTTTTTTCCGGTCAGAAATGCTTCATTAAAGTGCGGCTCTGCCAACTCTGTTCCGTACAGGGTCGGGTTATGATTTCCGTCGCGCGTATTGCTTACCAAGCCTTGGAAGGTTGTATGCGAATTAACTGTATATTTGTTATTAGTATTAACGTTTACATCAACGTTTGCATTGTTGACTGCCATAAACCGCCCATACAAACTATCCTTTTCAGCGTTTTCGTAACCCCATCCATATAAGCCAAGATTAGCAGCAATTTCGCTAAAATGTTTATCGTCTATTTCATTTGGCTGGAAATGCCCTGTATACAATGGATACGAAACAGGCTCGCTTGATTTTTCCGCGTAATCCTTGTAATAATCGCTCAACGCGCGGTTAAACTGCTCAAATTCAACATATAATCGATGTGTTTTAATTTCTTCTTTTCTGTAATCGGCACGTGTTTTTCCGTTCAGTTCGTAATCCGAGTAATAGTCATACAGGGTACTGTCGATATACTTCACATTGTTTTGCGGCGTAAAGGTGCCGGTACCCAGCTTTACTATCTCAGCGTCCTTGCCATTAACCTTCTTGCCCTTTTCTACGTCGCGGATTGCAGATTTTTCGCCCCAATAGCCATCCCGATAACCGCCGCCGTAGGTAATGTCATCGCCGGTGTCCGCATAGAAGCACGGCTCATTCAGATTTCCCCATGTCAGCGTGTTCGTTGCACGGCCATTGATATCGCTGCCCGCCGGCGGGGTTTTTGTATCGGAGAACTGTACTTTCGTGTAGCCGTCCGGGACATTTACATACCAAAGGTGTCTTGACTCGGAACGATCCTCCAGCCGGGTCATCTCACCTGTCGACGTATTATTGTTACCATCGGTCAGGATATAGTAAAGCTTTTCGTCGTTTCCCGGCATTCCGTCTGCCGTTGTTCCGGAATCGTTCTGGTACGACATGTCCGAGAACGTCGCGTCAAAGTAAATGCGTGTTTTGTTGGGCTCGCCCCACTGGACGCCAGACGCCCCTTTGTAGATAAAGCAGTAATTCGTTTGGTCGTTATACTGGAATGTACCTACCTCATCCGAAGCAACGTCATCATTGTAGAAGTTATAGTACTTTTTGCCGATGGGTTTGCCGTCTGCATCGGTGAAGCTGACATAGCGGCAAGAATCATCCGGAATCGTGATTCCATCAAAGACGCCTCCTGCGGCAAGCGATTCAATGGTCTGCGGATTGCCGAATGCCTTGTATTCATCACCGACTTTTTCGTAGAACGTCACTTTGATATTGGTGAGTTCGCTCCCCGTTTTGTTTTGAAAATAGATTTTCTGGTCGGTATAGGGAATCTGCTGGGCGACATCGGCGTAGAGTTTCAGGCGAGCTCCGTCCCAGGGGTATGTGGTTCCATCCTCCAGGCCGTTCGCGTCAAAGATATGGTCCCCCATGGCATTAACATACAGCCATGTGTTATTGCCTTCGCTTATCGGGCCATTCATTTTTACGGAATGGCTCCCAGATTTAAACTGAATCCAAACATAACCGCCCCAAGAACAATCAGCATCTTGCCCACTGTTATATGTTATGTCTACACTATAAATCTGACGTTTATCCTCGGTCGAATATCCTGCAACGCGGGTCATAGTAAGTGACTTTTCACTTGTGTAATCACCGCCCGTGCCGCGCTTGCCTATGAATGTAACCGTATCGTTTTCGACCCAGCTGGCGGAAGGCGGGGCAAAGTAGAAGGTGTACGTCGTGCCGGATACCGGTTTGTCGCTCTCCGCAACTGCATTGACTTTCGCGGGGGCTACAATTCTTTCTTCGCTTTCGCCGTTCTCCTCGTCATCCGGTATCGGCGTCACGGTGGGCGTCGGCGTGGGGGTCGGGGCCGCGGTAGGTGTCGCCGTCGGCGTTAGGGTCGGGGTCGCGGTGAGCGTTGCCGTCGGCGCGGGGGTCGGGGTCGCGGCGGGCGTTGCCGTCGGCGTGGGGGTCGGGGTCGCGGCGGGCGTCGCCGTCGGCGTAGGGGTCGGGGTCGTGGCAGCCGCGCCGTCCGGGGCGGTCTTGTCCTCGTCGGTCTGCTCACCCGGCAGGGTTTCGGCGGTGGGGTCGTTCCCTTGCTGCATCGTTTCCACATTCTGCGCAGAAAGGGCGTCGTCGGTGCCCTCCGCGCAGACGGGCAGAGCCAAACCCGCCAGCAGGCACAGAGCGGCCAGCAATGCCGCTGCGCGCTGCAGTACAGAAAATTTCTTTGTCATCAGCCTGCCCTCCCTTACCTGACAGAGCTTATTATTCCACAGCCCGCTGTGGAATAGGAAAGGGGCTGGCCCCTTTCCTGTTGCGCAACCGCTGGTGCGCAACCTCGTTAAAAATACGCAGCAGCCTTTTTCTGCCGCTGCCTACCTAGTTTTTACATTTCTTATATAAGAGAATAGCACTCTTGCTGCAAAATCGCAATATATCCAGCTTGATTTGCTTAATTTCGGCGTTTTGCAAAAAGAGTCAGTCATATTTTTGTGCACTTCGTCAGTTGGTCTTGTACAACTCGTGTCGAATCAGTTGCGCAGTTAGGCAAACTTGGCAGGTTTTGTCGGATTTATTGCGCATTTGTTGCGCGAATGTTGCACAAAATTTGTTTCGTGGCGGCTATCGGCGGGGAAAGCGGGCAAGTCAGGCACGGCGGCAAAGCCCCCTCCGGCCTTTGCTTTGCCTGGGATACGCAAAAAAGCGTGGGCGTTCTGATGGACAGAACCCCCACGCACTATAAACTATGGATTTACGCCTTCGTCGGCTTGACCTTCTCGGCAATAACGCAAATTGCCACGGTCAGCAGCATATCGGGCAGGGTGTAGCCTACCGGGGTGTCAACGCCCATCAGCAGGCGGTAGGCGATGAAGCCCACCAGCCAGATGACCAGACTGCGCGCGTCGGCGGCCGCGGCAAAGCGATCGCGCTTTAAGATAAAGTGGTCGGCGATCTGCACCGCGATCATCGGCGCAAAGACCGAGCCGATCAGGTACAAAAAGCCCGTGATATCGTCCATCGGGAACAGAATGGCCCCCAGCGTGCCGATGACCGTCACGACGATGGCCGTTTTTTTGCCGTCCAGTTTGGCGGACAGGCTCTCGGCGGAAATGCCCGCGCTCCACGCATCCAAAAATGTCGTGGTAACGGTGGAAAACACCAGAATGACCAGCGCGGCAATGCCCAGCCCCGCCTTGACCATGATGACGGCAATGTCATACTCGCCGGTGAAAATCGCCGCACCCATGCCGATGACGTACATCCAGCAGGACACCGCGCCGTAGACCAGCACGCTGACCCAGGTGGCCTGGGTGGGCTTTTCGGCGTCGCGGGTGTAGTCGCTGATAAGCGGCAGCCAGGACAGCGGCATCGCCACGGCCAGCTCCACCGCCGCGCCAAAGGTCAGGCTCTCGCCGCCGACGCCGACCATGGCGTTGCCGGAGAAGAAGATGACCTTGCACAAAACCAACGTCAAAATAAACAAAGCGGCCATCGTAATTTTGTTGATCCAGCCCAAATCGGTGATGCCTACGGCGATCCACAGCACGATCAGCGCCCCGATGACCAGGCACCACACCCAGCGGCCGATCGCAAAAATGCCGCCGACCGCCAGTGCGCCGTCGTAAATCATGATGGCCGTCCAGCCGACGAGCTGCAGGACGTTCAGGAACGCGAACAGCAGGCCGCCCTTCTGGCCGAAGCTCATCTTGACGGTCTCCATGGCGCTGCGGCCGGTGCGGCCGCCGATGAGGCCCGCCAGCAGCATCATGGCACAGCCGATGATGTGGCCGATGAGGATAGCCGCAAAGCCCTTTGCCATGCCCAGCGGTGCAAAGGACGTACCTGTGAGGATTTCTGCCAGCGAGACGCCCGCGCCGAACCAAATCAGGCCGTTTTGGAAAGTAGAAGTCTTTTTCATTCGGTGAACTCCCCTTTCAGCGCAAACATATGGTCCATCGGGCCGGAGCCGCGGCCCAGGTCCAGCATGGCGGCCAGTGCGCCGGAGATATAGGCCTTTGCGCGCTCGACCGAAGCGTCGAGGTCATAGCCTTTTGCCAGGTTGGACGCAATGGCGCTGGACAACGTGCAGCCGGTGCCGTGGGTGTTGGGGTTATCGATGCGCTTGCCGCGGAACCATTTGCCCGCGCCGCCGCGCCAAAGCAGGTCGTCGGCGTCGTTGATCTGGTGGCCGCCCTTGCAGAGCACCGCACAGCCGTATTTTTCGCTGATGGTCTGCGCGGCCTTTTCCATATCGGCGGCGTTTTTGATCGGCATATCGGCCAGGATCTCGGCTTCGGGGATGTTGGGCGTCAGGACCTCAGCCATCGGCAGCAGGTTTGCGCACAGGGCGCTGACGGCGTCGTCCCGCAGGAGTTTGGAACCGGACGTTGCGACCATGACGGGGTCCACGACGATATGCTTTGCGCCGTACTGTTTCAGCTTGGCGGCGATCGTCTCGATGAGCTCCGCCGAGGAGACCATCCCGATCTTGACGGCGTCGGGGGTGATATCGGTGAACACCGCGTCGAGCTGTTCCGCCAGAAAATGCGGGGTCGATTCAAGGATGTCCGTCACGCCGGTAGTGTTCTGGGCGGTCAGGGCCGTGATCGCACTCATGGCGTAAACGCCGTTGGCGGTCATGGTCTTGATGTCTGCCTGGATACCGGCGCCTCCGCAGGAATCACTGCCTGCAATGGTCAATGCTGTTTTCATAATGATACTTCCTTCCTATATATACAGCAATGTTTTATTGCGCGATACAAGGTGGTGCCCCCGGTGTACCGCGTTTTTGTTAGGTGGCCGGGCGAGTTTACGAGGCCGAGGGGCTTTACCACCTCCCGGCAGCCTCCCCCAGCTCCTTCACATACAAATCTGCCGCAGCTTTCAGCCCGGCCTGGTCGCTTTCGCCGTCGGCGTCATAGACACCGACCGTGTAAAACCCTGCGGCTTTGGCGGTTTTCAGCGCGTAGAGACTGTCCTCAAACACGATCGTCTCCCCCGGTGCGCTGCCCAGGGCCTGCGCGGCCAGCAGGTAAATCGTCGGCTCGTGCTTGCTGACGCCGATCTCACCGGTGGTGAAGATCTGCGCAAAATAGCCGAGCAGCCCCAGCCGCTGCAAAGCGTGGGTTACATGCCCGCGCGGGCTGGAGGTCGCCGCCGCCATCGGGATGCCCTTTGCCGCCAGCGCGGCCAGCAGCGCCGCCGCGCCGGGTTTGGCGGGGACCTCGTTGTAGTAAAAATCGCGCAGCATCGTCTCAATGCCCGCTTCAATTTCGGCGGCGGACTGGGCCAGCGGGTAGTGGGTGTGCAGGTATTCCGCGCCCTGCTCCATGCTCATCGAGAACAAAATCTCGTTGAGGCCCGGCTCGGGCATCAGGCCCCGGCTGCGCAGATACCGCGCACCCAGGTCGTTCCAGATGCCCATGGAGTCAAGCAGCACGCCGTCCAAATCAAAAATTGCGCCCTTAGTCATGCAGCATTTTCTCCGTGGCAGCTTTCAGATCCTTCGATGCCTGCCCGATGTTTTTGGCCGCGTAGATGGCGCTGATGACCGCCACGCCGCAGATGCCGCTGCCCGCCAGCTTTTCAACGTTCTGCTGTGTAATACCGCCGATGGCAACGACCGGGATGGAGACAGCTTGGCAGATGGCTTTCAGCGTGTCGTAGCTCACGTCGTCGGCATCGTCCTTGGAGCCGGTCGGGAACACCGCGCCGACGCCAAGGTAGTCCGCGCCGTGCTTTTCGGCCAGGACGGCCTGTTCAACAGTCTGCGCAGACACGCCGAGGATCTTGTCGGGGCCGAGAATGGCGCGGACGTCCAGCGCCTCCATATCGCTCTGGCCAACGTGGACGCCGTCGGCGTTCATCTCGCGGGCAATTTCCACGTTGTCATTCACAAGGAACGGCACGCCGCGTTCGCGGCAAAGCGCCTGCAATTCCTTCGCTTCTTCGAGGAATTTTCCCTCTTCCAGCGTTTTCTCCCGCAGCTGCACCATCGTCACGCCGCCGTCCAGGCTCTCGCGCACAACGTCGATGAGCCTGCGGCCGTCCAGCCAATGGCGGTCGGTGACGGCGTAGAGCAGCAGGTCCTTTTTATCGCAGTTCATACTTTGCGCCCCCATCCAGCGTTGCGCCGTCCATGTTGTAGATGGCGTCGATAATGCGGTTGCGGTAGGTGGAGTTGCCGTCGCCGTCCTGCATACGGCTCCAGCCGATCTCGCCCGCCAGGCCCATGGCGCAGACGGCAGCGGCGGCGGCCTCAAGCCGGTTGTCGGGGTTGGCGACGACGAAAGCCGTCATCATGCCGGAGAGCTGGCAGCCCGTGCCGGTGATCTTGCCCATCTCGGGGCGGCCATTGCGGATGACATAGCAGGTCTTGCCGTCGCTGACCAGGTCGATTGCCCCGGTCACAGCAACGATGGCCCCGCTCTTGGCGGCGAAATCCTTGACAAATGCAACGGCATTGTCCAGATTTGCATCGGTCACAGCGTCGGCCACGTCGGCGTCCACGCCCTTGGTCGTGCCGCTGCCCAGCGCCAGCGTCTTGATCTCAGAGATATTCCCGCGGATAACGGTGAACTTGACCTTTTCCATCAGCTCCACAGCCGTGTTGGTGCGCAGAGCCGACGCGCCCGCGCCGACGGGATCCAGCAGCACGACATGGCCCAGGGCGTTGGCCTTGGCCCCGGCGCGGAACATCCCCGCGATGCTGCGCTGGTTCAGCGTGCCGATGTTGATGTTCAGCCCGCCGCAGATGGTGGTGATATCCTCGACATCCTCCGGCTCGTCGGACATGATGGGGCTGCCGCCGCAGGCCAGCAGGATGTTCGCCACATCATTGACGGTGACATAATTCGTGATGTTATGCACCAATGGCACGTTCTTCCGTACATTTTCAATACAGGTACCCAGCATACAAAAAACACTCCTTGCAAGTAAAATGCGGATACGCCTGCAAAGACATATCCGCATAAAAACTCACAAAGAGTGGTCGTGCGCGTATCTCCCTACGTTGGCATTATCCAAATCAGGTTACGGGTCAGGGCGATACAGCCCACTCTCAGCCCGCTTGACGCAAGCTCCCCTTTTGTACAAAAATAGCATAGCACATTCCGCCGCACTTTGCAAGGGCCGTGCCTGTAAAAATAACGCGAGCCGCCCGCTGCGCATGGCAGCAGGCGGCCCGCTTGGGTTCACACTGCGGTTACACCTTCCGCAGTGCCGCTGAAATCGGGGTCGGGGTGTTCCTCATGGCTGCACAGAGCCAGGGTCGCACCGCCGGGGCGCAGCTTTAGCTGCAAACTCAGGCTGCCCAGTCGCTCGCCCAGCAGATGCACCCGGAAAAGGAGGGAGTCCGGAGCACGCCAGCCGGCGGCGATAACACAGGGCAGCGCGGGGTCGTCCCACAGATGGCTTTGCACCAATGCCCCCGTCCGGAAAGGCAGCGTGCAGGTCTTGCCGCCGTAGTGCAGCACCAGTGCGTTTTCTTGCAGCTGCAGGGCCGTCAGGCCGGGAGCGTTGAGGCCCATCTGCACCGTCGCACAGCAAAGCTCGGTGTCGGGGGCCGCCAGGTTTTCCACAATCGGCAGCTGCATGGTGGATAACTTTTTCGTCAGTTCGGCATAAGCCGCAGGGTTTGCGGGCAGCGCAGCATCGGCCACGCCGGGCAGCAGGCAGTTCCAGAAGGCATCCAGAATCGTCTGCACACCGCCCGCCAGGGGCTGGGTATCGGCCGTCGTCACAAGGAGCATATCCTGATCCGGCAGGCAGATGGCCAGCTGGCCGCCCATACCATACATAGACCATGCGTTATGGGTCAGCCGCCAGAACTGGTAGCCGTAGCCTTGGGCAAAATCCCAGCCGCCGCTGCCGCCGTTCTCAGCATTGTCGATTTGCCAGGCTGTGGCAGCCTGCAAATAGTCTTGGGGTAAAAGCTGTTGGCCATCCCACTGCCCACCCTGCGCAACAAGGCGGAGCAGCGCCAGCATATCCCGGGGGGTAGCCATCAGGCCGGACCCGCCCTGGCTTATGCCCATGGGATCCCGGATGCAATAGCTTTGCTCTGAAAAGCCGATGGCATCCAGTGCCTCACGGCGCAGCACATCCAGTAGGGGGCGGCCCATCCGCTTTTCCACCAGGGCGCACAACGTATGGCTGCTGCTGGTATCATAGCAGAAGAAACTGCCCGGCTCGTGGTCGGTCCGCGCGGTGAAGAACGACCCCACCCAATCCTGAGTGGGCCGCCGTTTGTAGGTCGTGCCGTTGTACGGCGTTGCCATGCGCAGCATATCCCGGATGGTCAGCCGTGCCAGCTCGGGGCTAGGGCCGCCCAGGGGGAGCTTTTCGGCAAAGTGATCCACGATATGGTCGTCCAAATCGAGATACCCTTTGGCGCACATAACGCCGACAGCCAGCGACACAAGGCTTTTCGTCTCGCTGTACATACGATGCAGCGTATCTTTTGTGAATGGTGCCGCGTACCCTTCGCAGATCAGCGCGTCATGCCGCATGACCAGCAGGCTGTGCAGCGCCACCCGACGCTGAGCCAGATAATCAAGCGTTTGGCTGAGGGCCGCACTGGACACGCCAACTTCCTCCGGCTTTGCTATGGAAAACTGCATACAGCTCACCCTGTTTTGCCCACACGGTTCTTCTCAAAGGCGATAAACGCCGGGTCGCCGGGCATGATGGGGTCGTATCCCTTGTTGAAAATCTCCACTTTGGGGAAGTCGTCGGTCAGCGCACCGGCCTGTTTGGCCTGCAGATACTCGGCGTAGGCCATCATGCAGACGCCGACGCCCTTCTGCTCGTCGTGGACCACATCCTCGGACAGGTAGTATTCCACGGTGCCGTTTCGGCGCAGGTTGCCCGCCGGGCCCAAGCCCGCACCCTTGCAGATGCCGTGCAGCTCGACCTTACCGTCGTGGACGGTGAACTGCCGCAGCTCGATGCCGACCAAAATCTTCTCCCCTGCCGTACGGTATTTCGGCTCGGCCAGCACGCCTAGGCGCGCGCCCTTCAGCAGGCTGTACGCCACCATCAGGGAACCGCTGGTCTCCAGGTAGTTTCCCTTCACATCGGGCAGGGCAGGCAGCTGGTAGAACAGGCCACTGTCCGGCTCCTGCCAGCGCAGCATGCCGTCGATGGCCTCTTTCCAGAGGGCGGCCAGCTCCTTTTGCAGGTCGGCGCGGCTATCGGGCAGCATGGCGTAGATATCCGCCATCGCCATCAAATACCAGCCGATGGACCGTGTCCAGAAATTTTGGGACAGGCCGGTCTTGGGGTCAGCCCAGAACACATCCTTTGTCTCGTTCCAGGCGTGGTAGTATAGACCCGTCTTTCCGTCGTAGAGATACTTGCGTGCGTTGCGGAATTGCAGCATGATGTCATCCAGCGTGGCCGCATCGCCAAACCGCAGGGCGTAAGCCGCATGGAACGGCAGACCCATGTACAGACCATCGAGCCAGACCTGGTTGGGGTAGATGCCCTTGTGCCAGAAACTGCCGCAGGGGGTGCGCGGCTGGTGGCGCAGCTGTTCTTCCAGCGTTTCAATGGCCTTGCGGTAGCGCGACTCGCCGGTCTCATCATACAGGGTATACAGCGCACAGCCCGCCTGGATGTAGTCCAGATTGTATTCCTCGGCCACATAGCGGCGAATGGTACCGTCCGGCTCGATGTATCGCTCCATAAAGCTGTTCAGCACATCAAAGTAAAACGCATCACCGGTCACCTGGTACAGCGCACGCAGGCCGACCAGCACGCAGCCATCCTCGTAGTTCCACATATTCCAGTCTGTCTTGCGGAATTGCTCTGCGTAGGCCCGCAGATATCGTTCGTATAACATAATAGGCTCCTTAAGTAGAAGTAATATCAATCCCCGGCCTTGTCCCAGTGCGCAAAGGAGAACTCGCCCCGGTAGTTGGAGGCACTGTACTCGGGGTATTTTTCCGGGTGATAGACCGGCCCATCGGGTGCGGGGCGGTCCTGGGTATAAATGTACATCTTGTGGGCATCCCACAGGATGATTTCATCCCGCGGGTCGCCGGTCAGGTTCAGCACCTCGGCGCACTGGTCGGGGTGGCCGTCGTCGGGGAAGAGCACGACCCGGTCGCCGTCACCGTCCAGCATGCCGCCGTACTTGACGTTGCCGTTGAGCAAAATCAGCTCGGTACCGTCGCCCTTCCAGTTGACAGGCGCCACAACATTGCCGTTGGAGGAAGGCTCCATGTGCCAAATCTCATGGCCCTTGCAGTCGTACAGGTAGATGATGCCCTGGTTTTCCCAGTAGGTGGTGGTGGCAATCTGCAGACCGCGCATATTCGGGCAGTAGTTGGCTACGCTGATGCGCTGGCCGTGGCCGTTGATATCCCGGGCCAGGATGTGACCGTGCTTGTCCACGATCATGAAACCCTCCCAGCCGGAGACAATAGCCAGCAGCTCCTCATCGATATCAGGGTCAAACTTGCCAATGACGATTTCATCCGTGTGATCGGTGTCGATAGGCAGCTCCCACTGCAGTTTGCCGTCGCTGCTGATCATGTTGTAGCAGCTGAAAATTTCATCCTTGCCGTCGCCGTTGAAGTCGTAGGCATAGGGGAAGTGGCCGGTGTTGTTGTGGGTGAACTTCCACAGCAGGTTGAAGTTCTCGTCGTACACCCACAGGCGGGCGTAACGGTCCTTGATGAGGATATCGCTGGCATGCTCCTTGCCGGAGACGTTCACAATGCGGATAGCATCAACGTTCAGCCGGTCAAATGCGTGCTTCTGGAACTCGATGCCCAGAATCTCATCCGCCGGGTCGTCGTTGTAGGGCGTATCCATGCTGCGCAGCAGCTTACCGGTGCGGCCGTCCAGGATCATGACCTTGAAATCTCGGGCAAAAATGACCTCGTCGTAGCCATCATTGTTGATATCGTAGATTTGGAACGGCAGGTCGCAGGTCGTGTCCTGGTTCACCGCCAGGGTCGAAGGCTCACCCACCTGCCACAGCACCTCGCCGGTCTCGACATTGACGGCTGTCAGGCAGCTGATGTTGCAGTAGCGCTCCTTGAACACGCGCTTCTGGTGTTGTGCCATGACGAAGTACCAGTCGTCGCCGCCCATCAGATGGCCGAAGCGAATCTGTCGCGACGCTCCGAAGTCCTTGAGGTCGATGACCTTGTACAGCTTGGGGCGGGGGTAGTGGCTGCGCTTTTCGGCCAGGCGGGCCTGCTCGGCATCCTCGCACTCGACGATGCGGGCGGCCTCCTCCGGCGTGGTGGTGATGAGCACGTTCGTGTACTGGGTGGGCATAAAGGCCGCCAGCGCCACCTTGCCGTAGGTGTAGCGGTCGTCCTGCACAGTCAGCAGCTTTTCGCCGTTGATGGATCCGGTGAAGGTATTGCCCTTACAGGTCACGCGCATCGTGTAGTACTGGTCGCAGTTGTACTCGTAGGGGGCCTCGGCCAGCATCGTGCGCTCTTTTTTCTCGATGCGCCAGAACTGCACCTTGTTGTCATTCATAAAGAAGGCGTAGTGCATCAGCGACGTCTGGTAGCGGAACAGCACACCGGCTTCCTCGTTGCTGCAAAGGGTGCGCAGTGTGACAGTGAAGGTGTAGTCCTGCCAGCGCTCCTCGCCGGTAGCCAGCACCGGGCAGACGCCGTGGGTCAGCGGATTGCGCACGCGGGTCTGCTCCATGTAGTGTACGCCGTCGGTGGCGGTGACGAGCCAGCTGGGGCCGCGATAGTTGCAGTTTGCGATGGGGTCATACCACTGCCCTCGGTAACCTGGCAGCGGGCTGTAATGATACTCACCCATTGCGGAATGTTCGCGGTCAAAGGGCAGCGGACCGATCGGGAAAGACTGGAAATCATCCTGGAATAAAATAACGGTATCTGCCATGGCAACCTCCCTATTGATTTTCTCTAAAAAAGCCGCAAATAAAGGCTTTTTCATGCTCCTTTACTTGCGGCCGATGTTCAATTATGCCTGTGCTTCGTAGGCAGCCTGATACTCGTCGATCTTGGCGGCCCAACCGGAGACGCAATCCTGAGCGGTCATGTTGCCCATCAGAACGGCCTGGAAGTCAGCGGTCATATCGTCGGAGATGAAGGTGGAGAACTCAGTCAGCCAGTACGGGTTCTGGATCTGCTTGTAGTTCTCGTCCGCCAGGTAGCTGGCGTACAGTGTCATCTCGGGGTCATTCTTGTACCAATCCTGCTCTTCAACGTCCTTGTTGCAGGGCACACGGCCGATAGCCTGGCACATGCCGCCCTCGCACTCGGCGTCCAGCAGCACGTTCATCAGCCAAACAGCACCGGAGTAGTCGTGGTCGTCGCCCTGGTTGGTGATGCAATAGACGTTGGGCTGCAGACCGGAAGCGAAGTAGTGACCCTCATCGTTGGCCAGCACGCGGGCGGCTGCGAAGTTGCCCTCACCCAAGTTGGTCAGGTGGGTAGACTCGGAAGAAGAGTTGTGGATGATGTACATGGAGACGCCGGAACCGAACTCTGCAACGATCTGGGAGAAGTTGTTGTTGATGGAGTCGCCGGAGACTTCGTTGTTCTTGTAGAGGTTGGCGTAGGTGTCCAGGGCTTCGGCGAACTTGGCGTCGCCCAGGATGCACTTGCCGTTCTCGTCGAACCAGGAGCCGTCATAGCCCAGGCCGTCGGTGTAGGTCCACAGCCAAGCAACCAGGCTGTCGTAAGGGCGCACGCCGCGCAGAGAGTAGAAGTAAGAGGAGTTTGCGGGGTCAGCATACTTCTCGCAGTCCTCCAGGAACTCCTTCTGGGTAGCGGGCGGAGCATCGATGCCCTTCTCCTTGAACTTGGCGGTATTGTACCAGGCAACCTCCTGGTTGTATGCATAGGGGATGCCGTACAGCGTGCCGCCGCCGATGTTGCGCATACTGTCTACCATGCTGCTGTCGATCTTGTCGAGGGTCTCGATCTGGTCGAGGTAATCATCCAGCGGCAGCAGGGAATCCTGTGCGGTGAAGGTCGCCACGTTGGAGAAGCCCAGGCTGACGACGTCGGGCATCGTATCGGTGGAGACAGCCATCTGGAACTTCTCCTGGAAGTCGGCGAAAGAGAAGCTGGTGTATTTGATCTCGTACTGGTCCTGCTCGGCGTTGATTTTGTCGAAATAATCCTCAAAATAAGCGTCGGTCACAGGGTCAGCGGAGTGATACCAATACTCCAGGGTCTGTTTCTCGCCGGTGGGGGCAGCCGCAGCGGTAGAGGTGCTTTCGGCAGTACTCTCGGTCGAGGTCGAGGCGGCGGTGCTGGTGGCGGAGCTTCCGCCGCAGCCGGCCAGCAGGGTAGCGGCCATGGCAGCGCTCAGGACCGCAGCGGTGGTACGGGTTGCTTTCATTTGTGTTTTCCTCCTATAAATGAAATCTAATTCTACGCCTTATCCCTTGACCGCACCGGAGGTCGCGCCGCCGGAGAGGTGCTTCTGGATGAAGGCAAAAATTACAACAACGGGGATCAGTGCGATGACGCATCCGGCGGCGAGCTTGCCGTAGTCGGTGCCGTATTCGCCCTGGAAGACGTTCAGCGCCAGGGGCAGGGTGTACTTGGCTTTATCGGTGATGAACGCGGTGGCGTAGACGTAAACGTTCCACGCATTGATGAATGCGTATGCACCGGTGGCGACGATGCTGGGCAGCATGACCGGGATCAGGATGCGGAACACCGCCCCCAGCAGGGTGCAGCCGTCCACTTGGGCGGCCTCTTCCAGTTCACGCGGGACTGAGCTGTAATAACCCATCATCATGAACATACAGAAGGGAAGGTTCGTGCAGGTGCAGATCAGCACCAGGCTCCACAGGCTGTTGATGAGGTGCAGCTTGACCATCGTCTGGAACAGGGGGATCATCAGGACGACGGCGGGCAGCATTTGGGTCGCCAGCATCAGCACGTAGATGAAGGTTTTGCCGTAGAAGCGGTAGCGGCTCATCGCGTAACCGGAGAGCAGGCTCAGCAGCGTGACCAGAACCGTGGTCAGTGTAGCAACGAAGGCGGTGTTGGCAACGTTGTTGCCAAAGCCCATCTTCTCAAACAGGTAAAAGTAGTTGCTCAGCGTGGGATTGTCGGGCCAGTATTTGATGGGCAGGCTCAAAACCTCAACGCTATCTTTCAGAGAGGTGTTGACGATCCAGTAGAAGGGGAACAGCGTCCCGATCAGGAAGAGGATCAGCGGCAGATACAAAGTCAGGCAGCGCCAACCCAGGTCTTTTGCTTCACGTTTTGTCATGGGTTTGCCTCCTTAGTTGTCAGTCTGGCCCATTTTGCCAAATCGGATGTAGACGAACGCAACGACCATCATGATCAGCGTGGAGATAACTGCCAGCGCCGAGGCGTAGCCGTAATCATAGCTGCCGGTGAAGGTATTCATAATGTACAGCGCCAGTGTGGTGGTGCCGCGGTTCGGGCCGCCGTCCGTCAGGGAGACGATCAGGTCAACAGCGTTGAAGGTCCAAATCGCACGCAGCAGCGTGGTAAAGATGATGGTGTCTTTAATCATCGGCAACGTAATGCGGAACAGCGTGACCGCCGAGTTGGCACCGTCGATCTTGGCGGACTCGTACAGATCATCGGAGATACCGGACAGCGCCGACATATAGCTGATGGTGAAGAAGGGGATGCCGCGCCAGATGTTGGCAATAACGGCCGCGAGCATGGCGCTGCTGCCGTTGGAGAACCAGGAAATGTTCATTTCAATGATGCCCGCGCGGCGCAGCAGGTCATTGATGACGCCGTAGGTCTGGCCCAGCATCAGGTTCCAGATGATACCGACCATCAAACCGGCAACGGCCCAGGGCACCAGAGCCAGTGCGCGGATAACGCCGCGGCCCTTGAACTTGCGGGTCAGCAGCCATGCCAGCCAGAAACCCAGCACGGTCTGGAACACGACGCTCAGAATCACGTAGACGGCGGTGTTGCCCAGCGTCTTTAAGAAGATCTGGTCTTTGGTGAAGACGGTCACAAAGTTTTCCAGGCCGATAAAGTGGCGGTCGTTGGGTTTCGTGACCTTGTAGGACTCTGTACTCATCATAAACACGTTGATGATGGGCCAGATCATAAAGCACATTACAAACGCCAGCATGGGTGCCAGTAGCAGGTACGGTGTTGCCAAGCGCCGATAGTGCATCATTGAACCTTTTTTGCTCAACTGCAATTCTGCTCCGTTGTTTTTGCTCATGGCTTTCTCCTTAGTGTTATTCAGCCGCTTTCAGCACAACCTTCATCAGGTTGCCGCTGTTGTGGCGCAGGGCCTCAAAGGCCTCGCCCGCCTGGTCCAGCGGGTATTCGGCGCTGACCAGTGCCTCCACATCGACCTTGCCGCTTGCCAGGATGTCAATGACCTGCTCAAAGTCAGAGCTGTAAGCGTTGCGGCTGCCGAAAACGTTCAGTTCCTTTTTCAATAAGATAGAATGTACAAAGGTCGTCTCGCGCTTGCCGTTGCCGATCAGGATGATCTTGCCGGCGAAGGCGGCCTGGTCGATGCAGGTCAGGAAGGTTTCGGGTGCGCCGCAGCACTCCACGCAGACGTCGAAACCGTCACCGTTCGTGACCTTCTGGTTCAGGTCCTTCAATGCCTCGGGGTCCTTGCCGTTGGCCACGCCGTCCGCGCCCATCTGGGTCGCTTTTTCCAGGCGGCCGTCCAGCAGGTCGGTCATGTAGACCTCGGCGCCGATGGCCTTGGCGCTGAGCATCGCAAACATACCGATAGGACCTGCGCCGACGATGAGGACTTTATCGCCCTTTTGCACATTACCGCGGGTGATGCCGTGGTGGCCGATGCAGAACGGCTCTACCAGCGCCAGCTGGCGTGCGGTCAGACCTTTGCCGGAGAAGATACGCTGAACCGGCATCGTGATGTACTCCTGGAAGGAGCCGTCGCGCTGGACGCCCATCGTTTGGTTATCCGTACAGCAGTTTACGAAACCGCGACGGCAGGAGTAGCATTTGCCGC
>ENA-UOJL01000377-UOJL01000377.1-human-gut-metagenome-genome-assembly--contig:-P47-NODE-377-length-67538-cov-11.849281_pt1 | contig 67538 bp, 79 predicted proteins | sample MGYA00242347_ERZ723894 | MGnify/ENA metagenome assembly ERZ723894
GCCGCGAACATTTCGCGGCGCTCCCGCCTTTTTACATATTTATTTGCCGGCATACTTTGCCGCAATGATCTTATTGTTACGGGCGATCATATTCAGATATCCGTCGATCGTCCGCGCATATCCGTCGCATTCGGAAGGCTTGACCGAAAATTCACGGTAACGGACAACGTAACCCTTGATCAGCGTAACGATATTTATGAGCGAACGGAACAATTCGAATACGGTAAATTTATAAAATTTATCGTCCCGAATGGTAACCACCCACGCCGACGGATGCAGAATCTTACTCGCACTCGCATACGCCGCATGCCGTGAACTCTGCCCGGCTATTTTCTGCAGACCGTCTTTGAAATTCAGGCGGTATTCTTTGCCGAAACCTTCGCGAAAACCGTCTACATATTCCAGCCAACCGTAATTCACAAACGCGTTCCGCTCCTTGACCCCAAACACCTTGCACTCCTCTGACAGCCGCTGCTGCAATTCTTCCGCCCGCGGATTTCCTTCCATATCAAAATATTCCATGTGTTTGATGTATTGAAAAAACAATCCCTCGCCCTTCGTGCAAAGAACGATCAGAACACATTCCAGTTCATGCAGATGACGCCAAAGTATGACCGCATCGCAACTGTTGCCCGCCGCCAGAAGATTGATCACGCTCTTGATCGTTACCATCGACTTCTTGAACAGATTGTTGATCCCGTTCATGCGGCGGTCTTCTCCTTTAAAGCTCCCCAGAACATACAGCGAATAACTGCATGCCATATTGTAGGCCGCGATCTCCGGAGAATATTCCGACGTATTTGAAATTTTTTCAACGTTCAGATGCTCGTTGATAACAATGTATACAGCCACGTCGCGCACCAACATGGTACGGTAATTCTCGTCCGCCTCCACTTTTTTCACCAACTCCGCAGGTAAATGCGACGTATGAAACAAATGATAATAAAAAATATAACTTACGATCTCATCCAGCCGCGCCCCGTCCAAAGCACGCAGACGTATCTTGCGCTTTTGCAATTCTTCGATATACTGCTCTTTTACGCGCGCATACATAGCCTGAATAAATTTGGAATCCACATTCCTGCCCGTTATCCGAGACAGCCGCAAAAGCTGTGCCGCAAATATGTGTTCTTCCATCTGGTCAATAATATTCGGCATCTTTACTCCCCGCTTTTGGCACTTTTTATGAAAGCATTATAGTACAATCCGCCAAAAAAAGCAAGAAAATCCCCCTTCAACGCCCTGTAAACATTTCATGAAATTTTTTTCAGTCATTGACTTTTTTCCTTATAAAGACTATAATATTAGAAAAAATTTTGGAGCAATCTGCATATGCAATATCGTAATTTAGGAAAATGGGGTTTAAAAGTCAGCGAAATATCCATCGGAAGCTGGATGACTGACCTCAACGGACTGGGAGCAGCAGAAACAGCCCGCCAAAGCATCCGCGCCGCTTACGACGCAGGCGTGAACTTTTTCGACTGCGCAGATGCGTACAGCGGCGGAGAAGCCGAAAAGTTCCTGGGAAATGTTCTGAATGATTATAAGCGCAGCTCGTATGTGGTATCTTCCAAAGTCTTCTTCCCTGTAGGACGCGGAGCAAACGATTGGGGACTTTCCCGTAAACATATCATAGAACAAGTAGACAGTTCTCTGAAAAATATGAAACTGGATTATCTCGACCTCTATTTTTGCCATCGCTTTGACCCGACCACGCCCGTCGAAGAAACCATGCAAACTCTTTCCGATCTCGTGGCGCAAGGCAAGATCCTCTATTACGGCGTCAGCGAATGGTCGCCCGTACAGATCATGAAAGCCTTATCCGTCATCAAAGAACTGCATCTGCGCCCGATGAGCGTGATCCAGCCGCAATACAACATGGTCGATCGCTACATCGAGGACGAAATCATTCAGATCTGTGCCGAAAACGGGATCGGCATTGTTCCGTTTTCCCCTTTGGCGCAAGGTCTTCTGACCGGCAAATACCGCAAAGGTCAGCCGCTGCCGGCCGGCTCGAGAGCGACCCACCAGGCAGACAAACAAATTAACCGCCTGCTCACCGATAAGAATCTGGAAACCGTCGAGAAATTATCCGACGTCGCCGACCGGCTCGGCGTACCCCTTGCCGTGCTTGCTCTCGCCTGGATCCTGCGCCTGCCGCAAATCTCCTCCGTCATTACCGGTGCAAGCAAACCGGAACAGCTGGAATCCAATCTCGCCGCAAGCGGATTCAAAATTCCCGCTGACGCACTCGACGAAATTGAAAAAATTCTGAATTATCACCCTTTTGTACGAAAAATAGGATGACGTATCCGTTTTTTAACAACAGCCGACGGCGAAAATATTTCGCCGTCGGCTGTTTTCTTTATGCACGAGAATCTGAAAATTTCTCTTTTTATTGCCCGTCTTTATAATGTTTATCTTTTCCATTTTACAAACTTAATTTCGATTGAACTTTAAACTTAAAAAATACAAAACGAAACTTTCATCGAAATTAAAGCTGCCGCTGTCTTTCGCTTGCATTTTTTATAAACCTGAACCATCGATTCGGCAGACAATATAAAAAAGGCTCAAAGGTACTTTGAAATCATATATCTGCGCCTGCCAGCCGTTTTATTGCCGTATTGAATGGCAGTCTGCGGGCAAGCGTTGATACAACGCATACACTGATAGCAATTCCCCTTCCAGACAGGGTGGCCTTCCGACATTTCTATTGCCCTTGACGGACATTTTTGGGCGCACAATCCGCATCCGTTACATTTCTCTTGCTCAGCAAAAAAAGGCTTTGTCGATCGTGCAAACCGATTGAATCCCGTATTCACGATGCCCGACTTTAATGTTGCCAACTTACCTTCATGAACACGATATACCTTTTCCCTATGCAAGATCTCTTCCGAGATTTTCGATATTTCCGACTCGGCATTTTCTAATTTATGCAAGACAACTTCTTTTTCTTCAAGATCTCCCCCGATAATATAGTTATTGGGCATGCTGATACTGTAAGCACTGTCAAGATGATACAGTTTGGAAAATTTCTTCATTGTCCTGCCGGCATCCTCACCGCACGTGCAGATCCCGAACGTAAATGCGCTTACTTTTTTCAATTTTTTTATAAACACCGCCATAGGCTCGGGAATTCCCCAAGCATAAACGGGAAAAACAAAGCCCATCCGCTCTTCCTCTTCCGTTTCGGGAGCTTCTTTGATAAGCGTAATATCATATGTCCTCTCATTCAGCCGTTCGGCAATCTTTTTCGCCACCCACTCTGAATTTCCCGTGCCCGAAAAATAAAAGATCATTTTGCAACTCCTTTTAACCGATTTTCTTTTCGTCTTTACTCCTCATTGCTATATGCTGTTGCTTAAGTCATGTTAACGGAACAATCAGGAAGTCTCTGAATACTTTTCTATCTGACTTATTACAATAACAGCTAATGTCTCAATTATAGCAAAACTTTGTGCTTTCGTCAATAGCAGCCGTTAACAAGGCAAACAGCCCTTATCAAACCAATTTCGAATCGTCTGAAACAAACAAAAAATTTTTAAGCATGAAAAAAGGTCAAAAACCGAAGTTTTTGACCTGAACCGCTTCATTTGATGCTTATTTCCGAGATAGCAAAACCAAAGTCTCGACGTGGCAGATGACTACGAAAGGTCTCAAAATAGCCCCTTTTCAAAGGGTGTAACTATGAAAGGTCTCGTTGCCCTTTACCTCTATATTATAGCAAGAAAAATCGCCGACCGCAAGGTTTTTCCCTACGGTCGGCAACTCTTATTTCCTGGTGATTGTTATGCTCTCGACTATGCCTACTTTGAGGTGGAAATCCAGGGTATAAGCATTTCTCACAACCACGTTTTCGACGATGGAACGGAATATCTCTCCGTTGTACTTGTCCAGACTCCCCACATCACTTAGTGCGGTCGTTATCTGTTCCACCCTCATCATTGCCAATTTTGCCGAATTTGATTTACTCTCGAGTTTCACTCTCCTTTCAGATAACTCCTGTATCGCTTTTTCAATCGCCATCCCACGTTCGTTGTACTCTTGGTTGGAGATTCTCCCCGCCCTTTTTTCTCGGAGCAGTTCGAGCATTTCTGTTTGGCGAACCTCTATTTGGAGGAGTGTCTCATTGATGTCCTCCGCTATACTATCATCGAGTGAGGATACTATGTTCTCTTTTAAGGTGTCCGATATTTCTTTGAAATCCCCAACGAGTGCTTTGAGCATTTCAAGGAACGCCCCCTCTATTTCCTCCTCTTTCAGATAGGTCTGACTGCACGCCGTCCCACCCTTTATCTTATGTGTCGGGCATACCCATGTATGAATATATTCCCCCTTGCAGTATTGAGCGTGTCTTCTATAATATGCCCCACACTCTCCGCATATTAGCCTTTTGCTGAAAGCGTACTTACTACTATACCTCCCTTGATTCGTTTCGGAGAACCCTCGTATCGTCTGCCTCCGTCGCATCTCTGCTTGTACGAGGTCGAATTCCTCTTTTGATATAATGGCGGGGTGGCTATTCTCTATATAATATCTTTCGACCTGCCCCTCATTCTTATATCGCTTTTTGCTCAATACATCTGGCTTATATGTTTTTCCGCATATCAGCCCTCCATAGTATTTTTCATTTTGGAGTATGCTCATAATAACCGATGCATACCATTTCGTCTTGTTGCTCGGTGTGGGTATTTTATCTTTTGTTAGTCCTGCGGCTATGTTCGCATACGAGTAACCATACAGATATTCGCGGAAAATTCTCTGTACAATGGTCGCCTCCTCGGGTACTATAATTAAATTATGGTTTTCGTCTCGGGTGTATCCAAGAAACCTCTTATAATTGAGTTGTATATCTCCGTTCTGAAATTTCTTTTGGTACGCCCATTTGATATTTGTCGATATAGTCCTTGATTCCTGCTCTGCCATAGCCGCAAGGATTGTGAGTAGTACCTCACCGCCAGGCGACAATGTATCGATGTTTTCGTTCTCGAAGTACACGCTGACCCCCAACTCCTTTAACTCTCGGATAGCGTTCAGCGCATCCACAGTATTGCGAGCGAATCGAGCAATTGATTTGACGAGGATTTTATCCAACTTCCCATGACGGCAGTCATCCATCATCCGTTGAAAATCTCTTCGCTTTTCTGCACGAGTCCCTGTAATCCCCTCATCCGCATATACGTCCACAAATTGCCAACCATCATGGGATTTGATATATTTCGTATAATGCGAAACCTGCCGTTCGTAACTGTCCTCCTGTTCTTCCTTTTTTGTACTTACTCGAGCATATGCACCCACATTTAGCAGCCGAACGACTTGCGAGGTTGTCCTCGTAAACGATGCGGGGATTGTCCGCACGATTCTCTGATTACTGTCCATTCTGTTCCTCCCTCCGTTGTTTTTGTTTTAACTTCCAATCTTTGATGTTTCCTGGCTGTCCATTGGTATAGGAGCGAGTGATGCATACTTCGTTAAAGAATTCGAACGTAACCGTCCAATCTTTCACGACTACCCTTTTTATAAACTTATATAACTTATCCTCATCGAACTCCTTTATCGGGTGGAAGTCGCTCCCTTGAACAAGATACGTTCTCTCTTCGTGTAATTTTCTTTGGATACTTTGCATCTCAACTCTGATATGCTGTTGTTCTTCCAGGTATTGATTCTGATTTATTACTCCTCGAGTCATCAGCAACGTCAACTCTGTTTCGCTTTCGTTAAGGCGAGCCAGCCTGTCAAGCGCTTCAGTATTATCGACAGTTTTTTTATAATACCCCTCAGTCACGAATTCATTGTAGCAATCTACGAAGAGGTCGTATAAAACTTTTTCTTTTATCCCTGGATTATGGCAGTATTTTACCCCTTTTTGTATTGCTATGTGGCACTTCCAAAAATTCGCCTGTGAAATCGTTCCGCTGTTATTTACTTTATGGGTATAATTCGCACCACACTCGCCACAGACAATCAGTCCCGTGAACGGGTATGATTTCAGCTTCGCTCCTACGAGGTGTGGGTTCGCTCTTCGCCCCAATACCTCTTGCGCTTTATCCCACGTTGCCTTGCTTACAATCGGCTCATGACTATTTTCCACATAATATCTGACCCGCTCTCCTCGGTTTGCATACTTTACTCCGCCCTCTACGAAAGTCTTCTGTAAAATCATGTCGCCGTAGTACTTTTCGTTCTTGATAATATATGATATTTGGCTACAAAGCCACTCCCCGCCATTGGGGGAGGGTACTCCCATAGAATTCAATTTCTTGGCAATTTTTAAGGTACTTACATTACCCTTGATATACTCCTCAAAAATCAGCTTTACGATTCGCGCCTCATCGGGGTAAACAATCAGCCTATTCTCTGCCGTCTTACGGTATCCATAAATCCTCGGCCCGAGTATCATTTCCCCTCTCTCGAACCTGTCCTTGATTGACCATGCAACATTGTTACTGTATCGTGTCAAGTCCTCTTCGGCGATTGCGGCGGCGATTGTCAGATATAACTCGGTGTCGGGGTTTAAGGTGTGAATATTCTCTTTTTCGAAATATACCTCAATTCCTTTCTCTCGCAATGCCCGTACATATTTTAGAAGTTCCTCTGCATTTCGTGCAAACCTTTGAACGGATTTAGTAAAGATGATGTCTACCTCTCCACGGTTGCATAATTCCATAAGGGCAAGGAATTGTGGGCGACGATTAACATATTTCCCGCTTATTCCTTTGTCTGCGAATAAGCCGATATAATCGTAGTCATCATTGTTGCCGAGTGTCTGATTCCAATATCGACTTTGAAACTCAAAACTATGTTCCTGCGCTCGACTGTTGGTAGATACTCTGGCGTATGCCGCAGCTCTCTTTTTGTTCATTCCAACCTCCTTTTAGACTTTTCGTCTTATTCTCCCTATGTGATGTGAGGACTTATTGACGATAAAAAATTTGTCCTGCCCATCCCAGGGCAGGACAAACGATAGCGTACTTTGCGACGAAAGTCCAGAGAAAAACCGCTTTATTCGGAAAGAAAAGTGCGTTTATTTTTGGCTATAATCGCATCTCGTTCTTCCGTTGAAATAAGGCATTTTACCCATAACTGCATTACGATGGCATTTGCGATTTCACACTTCACAAGGTTACTTCTGCTCATTGCCATCATCCTTGCCAGAAAGTTGCTTAATGATCTGATTAACGCCCGTCGCCGTCAAACCACTCGCTCCACCAATGATAATAGCGACAACTACATTGTCGGCAGGGACGATGCCCGGCACAAGGTAGTATGCCACTACTCCGAGGATTACGCCCAGCCCTGCGGCAATCAGAGGAATAAATCTTTTGAACGTCTCGTTCTCTTTAACCGCATACTTTATAATGGCGATTACCCAATACACGATAGCAGCAATCGCAGGTACACTGACCAATTCCAAATAACTCTCCATATTCTCTCCTCCTTATTTTTTCGAATTCTGCTCCAAGAGATATTCGTACATCTCTGTTTTGTTTTCCTGGTAGGCTTCCATAGCCTCGTGCATTTCCCCATTGGTTTTTCCGTCTCGAATTGCAACGGCATTGGCATAGGTGAGTTTCCCCACGGCATCAATGCTTTTAAGGATGAGCATATTCTCCCTCGCCTTTGTCGCATCGCGCTCTTCATCCTTTTTCGTTTTTCGTTTGAAAAACCGCTGTAAGAAAAAAAGCACCATCCCGCTGACGATGCTTGCACAGATACTTATGATAATTGATACCATATTTTAGGCATTGCCCCCGTTAAGCACCAGGGTATCCGTTGCGTGGAGAATTGTATCACCGTCCGTGAGGTCAGCGGAACTTGCAGCCTTATAGTTAGATTGGAAGTTTGCCGACGCCCTTTCCTCTGTATAGTACAGGTGAGTACCCTCTGCAATATCGGAGGTCGTCAATACGACTGCCCCTGTCTTTCCGTTCACGGACAGTACCTTGCATTCGGGAGACTTCAGTTCAAGCCAGTTACCAATCGTTGACGCCGGAGTCTGTTTCAGAACGTAGGACTTTCCCTCATCCGCACGAATTGCAATATCACCGACCTGCGCATCCAGCGCGAGCATTTCGGTTTCATTCGCAACAGCGTGAGGTTCGGTAATCGCAAGCGGAGGCAGAATGCTGTCGGGAATTTTACCGTTTGCCCCTACTTCAACAAGGTTTCCCTGGGCAGTACCGACATCCCTTGCCGCCGCCGTACCCGCATCGGTAATCTTTGCCAAGGTAAGCGCGGGAATGTCCTCTGCCGTGAGAAGTTCCGTCTTGGTAATCAGCCCCTTTTCGTTTACGGTGACTTTCGTGTATGTTCCTGCGCTCGCCCCGGAGTTTTTTAGAACAAGCGTGATGCTTGCATCTGCGCTGCCGTCAAAAGTCGTTGCGCCCGTCGCATCCCCGATGATACTGATACTCCTGGCTGTTTTGAGTCTCTGTGCGGTCTGCGCCTCCGCGACCACAACGAGTTCATCCGCATTCGGAATCCGTTTCCACTCGGCCGCACTCTCCGTCTTTGCGACCATGACGAAGAATGTCTTATCCGTCTGGTTCAGCCAAAACTCGCCGAGATCGTAGTCTTTATCCGTTGTTGCAGGATTTGCCGATGCTATGACAATATCATCTTTCAGATATTTGAGATCATTCCACGCCGAAGAGCCATCGCCGACCTTCATCTTCCTGGTATCGATTTCGATACCAATTTCGCCTTTCAAAAGCACCGGATTCACGGACGACCAGTTCGCCGCCGTATCGTTTCTGCTCTGAATCTGACTGTCAAGAATTCTGTTGCTCATTGTTTTGCATTCCCTCCATTGATAATTTTTATAGCGCGATAGTCTGTACCTATACAGACATACTGCCTTGTTCCCTCGTCCCAACGATATGTCTCGTTCTCTTTCACGTCGACATAAAGCACAGCAGGGTTTCCTATATTCGGAAACGCATACTTGCTTTGATACTGCTGGGGTTTCTGTTTTACCTCTATCGTCCAAGCCTTATTGTCTACGACTGTTTCAAGCGCATCGTTTTCAATACCCGAATACTTTTTGGTAATCGTATGAAACGGCTCCGTTCGAATGCAGTCGCATTTTGCATTGCACTCATTCATTTTGCCACCACCTCCAATTCCTTATCGACAAGCGTGTACACCTCCTCTCCTCGGTTGGCTATATCGACTTCCAACTGTATCCTATAAAGGATACATGGGAGTTTTTCCGTTTCTTCGGCCGTCAACGTTACATAAAATGTATTTCCATTCCTCTCCATCTCCCCCGGATACGTTTTCGCAAGAACAGCCGAATGGTCTTTCCGGCGAATAGAGAACTCGAGCCTATCCTCTTCGGTTATCCCATTGCACTCTATCCCTTCGCCGTCAACGATAATCGGGAGGCATACGTTATGAAAGGCGATGCTGAACGCATCGCCCCGTATAAGTCGTATTCTGTTTTTACTCATACCTCTCCTTATGAAATTGCCGAAAGGCCGCTGATTTTAAACATTGTTATAGTAAACGTCCCATCCCCATTAAACTGCGTATTGGGGCAAGTTGTTTCATTGCTCGAAATATACATTCTGTAGATTATTGCCGTGGTGCTTACATACTGACACCTTAATTGTATATTTCTTCGTCCTCCAGAATAATAAATTGTGGATATTCCGCTACAAGTACCGTTATCCACCCTCGGATTATTTGACATTGTTCCCAAGCACGCAACGGACTTTGCACTTCCTGCATTAAGATAACTTGCAAAACACAAATAAACACCCGTTGCGGGGATGTTATATTGCTTATTCAGCGTCACTGTTGTTCTATCCAGTGTAATACCCGAAGAAAACGTTGGTTTATTAGTCAAGTCATTATAGCTACCCGTCGTAGCAACTGTCGCAAGTCCCGACACTTTGCTCGCAGACACCGATGATATCTTGGCATCCGTAACGGCCGAATCTGCAATCTTTTCCGTCGTAACGGCATTTGCGGCAAGTTTTGCCGCCGTTACAGCAAGATTTGCCAATTTCTCGGTTGTAACCGCCAATGCATTGATTTTCGATGTTATGACGGAACTCGTCCCCAATTTTGTGCTTGTCACGGCGGAAGATGCAATTTTATCAGACGTTACCGCCGAATTATTAATATCGGCGGTTGCTACCGTATCCTTGAATGCCAATGCTCGCAAATCGGCAAACCATTTTCGTATTTTACCGAATGCGCCCATCACGGTGTCCTGTTCTGTCAAGTTCTCCCGTGTTGCGCTTGTTTCGCTCATAACCGTTGCCTCCTGCACCTGGTTTGTCGTTATTTTTGTTTCATTCAAATACACCTCATTCTCGGCAAGTGTATTGAAAATTTCCGGCGTGACTTGATCCCCCGCCGTGTGATTTGTTTCGGGTTCTTTCCACGAAGCCATGTGTTGCCCTCCTATTTCAATCGTCCGCGTGTCTGTTGTTTCAGACCCCCGTCGTAAGAAAATTTATTGTATTCGCATATCAACTCTTTTTTATCACCAAAACGGTCTGTACTGCTATAACTCGCCCCGATCTCTAATGCGGGATTACCTCGCCACTCGGTTGTAATCACGCCCTCGCCCGCCCGCATTTTCGCAAGGATAACCCCACCGATGTATCGTGCTTGCGATTCGCTTTGCACAAGTTCCGATGCCGTATGCGAATACTCTACCGTTCCATAACTGTTTACGCTGTCCTCGTCTTCAACCACCACCGTATGAGAATTAAGTTCTATCGCATTCCCTTCAACGGTCAATGTTGTCGTTTGTGATGTCCCTGTACGATTTGTGAGTTTCAAGAGGCATGAATTGACTCCTCCCTGCTCTATAACTGCCCGCACATTGACATTGCTTGACAAAATGACGGCATATGCAACGTCCGAAGAGTAATCCAAAGACACCTCCCGAACTTCATTCCCAGCCAACGTTATCTCGAGTTCTGCCACCTCTATGATATCATCGGCAATTTCCACATCGGTGTACTCTACCTTGATGCTGTTTGCGAACTCCGTCAAAGTTATGCTCGACTTGTAACTGAACATATTGCTCGGGTTTATCTCGATCCCCACTTGTTCAGTTTCAGCCTGTTCACTGCGTACATGGATTCGGTCTTCCCTATCGACAAAGATTTTACACAACGCTGCATTTGCGATTTCCTGTAATGCATCCCAAACCTTTGTTTTGGGCAAATACGCTAAACCTATAACCATATCTTTAAGATCATTGGATATCTCGAATTCGTTTTCGGAATGCCCGCTTTTCAACAGGATGTCCTTTGCCAAGTCATAAACTGAAACTTGCTCCGTTAACGGATAGCCCATGTAAGTTTGGCTCTGCAAGCGCATCAGCCTATCTACCGCCGTACACTTTACCCATTGGCTGTCCTGCTCCACCTGCCATTCCTCGGAATAAAAAGTCCCCAATCTGGTGTACACTACTTCTCCGTCCTTTTCTATTCCGATAGACGGCTGTACCTTTCTCCCTAAAATCATAAGCGAACGAAGATAGCCTTTATCGAATTTTCTGTCGGTGTTATGAAGTGTAACGGTCATGGTATCGGAGTTAATATTGTAATTCCCATCGGTCGAACACATCTCCTCGTTGACCTCAAACATCTGCATGGCATCTCCCGTGTACTCCTCATATAGTTTATCATAAAACTGTATGATCTTTGCACACGCATTCGGCGTACTCCATTTCGCAATGGTCATTCGAATAGAGGTGATATCATTGACTTTGGGCTCAAGTTTAATCTCTATTGCACCATTTCCCGTGATCTCCTCGGTATACACAATCTCTCCGTTCGATTTGTATTCAATCGTAAAGTCAACGGGGTATTGATTGAGCTTATCATCGCCTCGGATGATCCATGAGATAATCGGACGCAACACAAACGACAACTCGATATATGGTTTAACCTCGAACACTCCTCCTGTGCCACATAAGCCGCCCGACCACCAACCTACGATGCAGGTATCGTCCACCATTTGGTATGTGCCGCTCATATCGGAATTTCCATCCATCGTACAGGCTCTGACTGTCGGCGAGACATATCCCTCAAATACCTCGCGCGGGTGGCTGATTTTCGAGTTACCGCTGACTGTTATGCCCATATTGCTGCTGATTTCTTTGTCGCTGTAAACGATTTCTACTTTCCCGTACACCTTGCGCGGATTATCTGAATACTCCATACCCTGCTACCTTTCCTTGAACGTAACCGATACGCTCTTCCAAATCAGTTGAGCCTTTGCCCAGTCATAGTACGGCATATAGGTCAATCTTTCTGCCCTTGCAGTCATTTGCACCGGCACTCCGGTCTTTTCATCATGAAAAGAAATTTCGGAAAATCGGTCACTTCCCGACTCCGTCGCTAACGTCTTCATATCCTCTTTAGTTAAATATTCCCAGGACACGTCCACTTTTTTCTTAGTCCCGATGATGTCAATCACCATTGTTCCGTCCATCGTTCGCTCGGCTTTATCAAGATGTTCCGGGGAGATCGTCATTTCCGTCGGGGCTTTTATGCTCTTTCCGTTTATCGAGAAAAAATCCATCGCACTACACCCCCTTTAACTCAATACCGTTGCGCTTATATTCCCTTGTGATGTTTGGAACAATCAACCTGGCAAATGTCTGACCGTCAATCTGTAATGCTATCTCCTTATTGCCCGTTTCGCCTCCCATACCGTTCATCGCCGCCATTCCCTGCAAGATGCCGTTCAATAAATCGGCATTCGGACTCGTCCCTGTACCCACCATTGCGCGGTTGGTTGTAGTCGTTAAACCGAGAGCGTTCGCCACCTGGATAGCTGCTCGCTGGATCATAGGGATGTCGTTATACATACCCTGCGCCATCATGTCCATGAGATTTGGTATCCACTCGTCTGCCTTATGCCCCGGTCCTTTCTTGGTCGGTGAACCAAATCCGAGGAAGTCCGCAATCGACTGCCCGATCCCCTTGACTCCGTCTACTACCCAGTCCCAAGCCTTTTTGATGCCGTCTCCGATGTTCTGTATCAGGTTCTTGCCCCAATTGAATGCATCCTTGAACAGCCCGGAGAAGAAATCCCCGATTTTCGAGAACAGCCCGGTTATGGTGTCCCATATCCATGATGCTGCGGATTTTATGCCTTCCCACAGGTTTGTAAAAAAGCCACTAATCCCTTCCCAGGCACTTTTGAATATAGCAACGATATTATCCCCGAGATTTCCGAAGAAGTTTTTAACGCCCTCGCAAAATCCCTGGATAAACTCCCATATCCCGAGGAAAATATTTTTTATGGCGTCCCAAAGATTGGACGCCACATTTTTCATATGTTCCCAGGCTTCCGACCAGTCGCCTCGAAGCACAGCGCAGATTACCTGTATAATTTCCAGGATTGCCTGGGCTACATCTATCACGGCTTGAATGAACGGGCCGAGTGCCTCAATAATCCCGGAAAGGACTCCTGTCACCACGCCGAGCAGAGTCATGACCAGCCCGCCGATGAGGTCAAAGACGGGCTTTAAGGTCTTGTATAATTCGACCAGGGTATCCCAAAGCGAGGAGAATAGCTGCTTGATATTCTCCCATATCGGACGGACATAGTCCAAAAATTTCAGCACCGCACTGTAGATAATATCAAATGCGGTGCTTGCGATATTCCAGATATTGATGAACAGCGTTTTGACCGTCGCCCATATTTGCGCTCCGTTCTTCTCCCAGAAATCACGGATTGCCACGACCACGTCAATGACGATGTCCTTTACGATCCCCCATACTTTTTCCGCAATCTTCTGAATTTTTCCAAAAATCTGTTTGACGATTTTCCAAAGGGACTTGAGGGTACTCACCACCTTTTTGACGAGTTTCTCCCCATTTTTGTCCCACCAATCCTTGATTGCTTCAACGGCATTGAGGATGAAGTTTTTGACCTTCTCCCAAATTGCGGTTACGGCGTTTCGGAAATCCTCATTGGTATCCCACAGCTTTTTAATCACCACCACGGCTGCGACGATAGCCGCAATAATGAGTCCCGTCTTCGAGAACAATAGCGACCCAAGTTTGATGATCGTTCCGACGCTCGAAATCAATTTCCCAACCACGAGCAGGAGCGGACCTATTGCTGCCGCAAGGAGCGCAATGACCACGATGTTCTTTTTCGTCCCTGCGCTCAAATTCATCAGCTTGTTTGTAAGCGGTGAAATATATTTTTGTAGCAGTTCTCGGATGATTGGGATGAGGATATCCCCAAATTGGAGAGCCACCTCCTCCAACTCCGATTCCAAAATTTTGAGCTGTCCCTGCAAGGTATCGACCTGCATTGCCGCCATATCGTTCGCCGCATTCGTTCCCGTTATTGCCTCCGTGTACTCACGAACAGCATCGCCGCCCGCCGCCAACAGGGACAACATACCGGGGCCGGCTCTTGCGCCGAACACTTCCATTGCCTGTGCGGTCGTCATCCCTGCGTTCGATAAGGTATCGAGGATAGAGGCGAGGTCGTTTGAGGTCGGATCAAGTTGCTCTATACTGATTCCCAACTCATCAAAAATCTTCAAAGCCGCTGCCGTAGGGTTCATCAACGCTACAAGCGATTGCCGCAATGAAGTACCCGCCATCGAACCGTCGTAGCCAGCATCATATAATACCGACAACGCTCCGACGACTTCCTCGATCTCCCAACCGAGACTGTTCGCAACAGGCCCGACATAGTTCATGGAGAATGCAAGTTTCTCCATATCAGCCTGGGATGCGCCGATGGCTGCCGCGTACACATTTGCAACCCTTTCAGCTCCCGCCGCACCGAGTTGAAACTGGTTCAACGCTGCGACGACCGTATCCGTTGTAAAAGCCAAATCACTCTGTGTCGCAGATGCCAAGTTCAGCGTCGCTTCGATGGACTGCGTCATCTCGTCCAACTTATAACCAGCCGATGCCATATAATAGAGTGCATCCGCCGCCTCGGAAGCCGAAAAGACAGTCTTCGCGCCCATTTCGCGTGCGAGGTCTGTCATCGCCTGCAACTCATCCCCGGTCGCCATTGCGACAGATGCGGCATTCGCCATACTCTGCTCAAACGATTTTGAGATATTGATAGCCGACGCGCCCAGGGCTACAAGCGGCGTGGTAACTCCTACCGTCAGTTTTGTTCCCGCCCGTGTAAAGGATGAGGCAACTTTCTGGATTTGCTTTTGCGCCGTTTGCAGCCCTTTGGACAAGGAGGAAATGTCTGCCGCGATTTTGACGACAAGATTTCGTATGATTGCCATGACTCTCCCTCCTTATTTTATAATCACTCCTTTTGCCGCCGCCATTGCCTTGAGAATGGCATCGCTCCTGCTCTCCGCTTTCTTGGATGGCTTTCGCACCTCTTTAAGAATCTTTTCGAGTTTCGGAAGCCTGCGCTGCCGCGCAAATGCCTCCGTATGCCAAGCAACTGTGAGTGCATTCTCAAATTCACGAAAATATCGCTCTTGCACCTGTCTTCCTATAAGGTACAATTCGTATGGCGTGTACTCGTCTGCAATAAGCGGGTCTATTCCAAATTGCACGACCGCCTTTTCCAGGAAAGCCGACAAGTCAAAGTCGGCGGCTCCTATTCCCCCTTTTCGTTCCCCTTCGGTTTTCCGAACGCCTCGGTCAGAGCCTCTCCGACCTTTTCCGCAATCATTGTCAGATCGGCATATTCGTCCAATAAATCTCCGACCTGTTCAATCGTCAGACTCTTATCCTCATGGCAAAGCCCGGCATATACGATGACGAGCAAGTCTTTGATTCCAAGCGAGTTAAGGTCAAGAGCCATGATGGTCTTTCCCGTAATGTCCTCGATTTTCGCAAGTGCATTCATGCCGTACCGCAGAGTCCTCGGTTTGTCAAGTTCGATTGTTACGCCTTTCTTCATGTTCTCCTCCTTATTCGCCCGTTTCAAAGGTGAGCGCACCCGTGCCTGTAAATTCGATGCTGATGGAAACGACATCATCCACAGGGTCTTCGATAGAAAGACTATTGATGTAAGCCTCGCCGGAGTAATAATTCACCCCGTCCACATACAACTTTACCTGTACGGTCGTTCCGTTCAAAAATGCGTCCTGCAAAGCCTGTTGCCCTGTCGCATCGACAGGCACTTCATAGTCGCCCTCGCTCGATGCCGTCCATTCTTTCAGCCCCGCAATATAATTCTTCCAATCATCACCGAGAGCCGTGGTCTCCAATGTTTCAAGGGACAATTCGAGTGACCAGGACTTAATCCCGACCACCTTTTCCTCTCCGCCGCTGCCGATGACGACTTTCCCATTCTTACCTGCTACTGCCATTTTACCCTCCTATTTTTCGTTATAATGGATTTCGAATTCGATGCTCGACATATACTCATCCATTGAAAATTTGAGCGATGTATTCGCGTCGTACTCATAATCCGATTTAATGAACACGGCTTGAATATACAGCCCGCACATATCGCCGTGATAATCCTGTAAACTTTTCTTTACATCTCTGGAAAGTTCTCTTGCCAATTTGAATGTCCGGGCATGACAAACGATCTGAATCGTCTGTCTCGCATACCCGGTATCGCCCTGTAAAGCAGAGTCGTAGTTTGCAAGTACAGGCGCATATACGATGGACGGCAGCGGCGCATCTTGCGGGAGTAAAATGGGGTATATCCTCTTCCCGACCTGTGTCGTAATCTCTTCCCTGGTACTCAAATACTCGAACACCGCTTGGCAAATATCTTTCACAGTTCCCTCCCTACCGCCTTTGAAATCTCTGTAACAATCGCATCATTGATACGGTCAAGGTTTTTATCGACGGCGTTTCTCAAAAACGGATTTCCCGGTCGCCCGCGCGCACCAAGTTCGACAAACGTCCCGTACCGGATGGATTTATCATAATCCACTTTTACGGTCGCTTTCGTCGCCGTTGCTTTATCCTCCGTCATAGCAAGGCTGGCTTTCAATTCCCCGGTATCAACGGGACAATTCTGACGAGCGTCCTCAAGTGCTATCTCGCCGCCTTTCTTTGCGCCATCCATCAGCACAGCCGCCGCGCCGTCATCCATCGCCTTGAGGTCTTTTACAATCGCATCCGCACCCTCGATGCTCACTTTGACTTTCCGTTGCTTTGCGCTGTAGCCCATCGCCCACCATCTCCTTACAATTGATTACCGTCCATCGATGCGCCGTATCCGCATCCGAGATACCGATAATCTCATACAGTTTGTCTGCGTAGCGAATTCGGTGCATGACATCCAAGCCCGCATAAAACCGTATAGTTATTTTCGTGACCGTCTCTGCCGAGACTTGCTGCGCCGTGAAATACTCCGTTCCGCTCACCGGTTCGATTTTCGCCCAAACACGCCCTACGGGAAGCCATCTTCCGTCTTCGCCGCCGTAGGCATCGCGCTTTACGAAGTATTTCAAAATTTCCACTCTTCTGTTCAGCTCACCTATATCCATCAGAACGCTCCTTTCCGATAAGCAAACAGCATTCGCCGGACAAGGTCGAGCGTGTCGGCGACCGACACGCCCGTTTTACCTTTGGATACCTGCCTTTCCTCATACAGTGTCGCAACAAGTATCAGCATGGCTTGCCGAACAGGTTCTGGAAGCTCTTTGAAGTCGGATAACTTCCGGCGCATCACGTCTTCGGTCAAATCCTTTGCCGTGACGATAAGAGATGAGATAAGGGCATCCTCTTCATCGCCATCGACTCGGAGAAACTCTTTAGTTTCCTGCAAATCAAGCATACCCTTACCCTCCTTTCATCAAGCGTTTCTCTTGGCGAGCGTCACGAAAGGCGATACGCTTGCGCTGCCCTTGTACGGCGTGAGCGGTTTGTTCCAGATGGGCTTGCCGTCCACACGATAGATGAAGCGGAACACGTTCTCGTCATACAGGAATCTGACATGGATGGAACTTGCCGCTTTCATGCCGCCCTTGTCGATGAGCAGGTACTGTCCCACATCCGCGAGAATGATATCACCGATCTCTCCCGCCGCACTGCACTGCTCCAGAGGGACAACGGGACGCCCGAACAGCGTTCCGTAGGGTTTCTGGGAAAGCCCGCCTGCAGGAATATACACGGGCTTGTCGCCGACCGTGAGCGTGTACAGATACGGCTCGAGTTCCTGGTTGATGTACCAGACAGCATTCCCCCTCGACCTCGACCACAGCCTATTCCACATCGTGATGAGATTGTTCACGGTGATGATATCGGTCTGATCCTTGTCTTTAGCAACGGTGACCGCCGCACCGCTGTTCAGAATGCCGAGCGGTTCGCCCTCTCCTGTACCGAACAGGATAGAGTCGTCGATCTTGAACCCGAATTCTTCCGCAAACGCCTGGCGAATGACCGATTCGAGTGCCGCAGCATCCTGCAGGAGTTCGTCCGTCGCATAGCAAAGCCCGGTGAGTTTCTTGAGCGTAAGCTCCATCTGACGGAACTTGGGCTTGCTTGCCGTCAGTTCCTCGGCTTCTCCTTCCCAATAGGTCTGAATGCCGCCCCAACGCGAGCCGTTCGCTCTCGATTCCTCGTCCACGGCGTTGATTTTCAGACTGTTGGCGTTTGCGCTGATAGGAATCTTCTTGACCTTGCTGGCGAGAATGCCCGTTTCATAGGTTCTCTTGAGCAGTTCCGTCACGAAATCCTGTTGCACGAGAAAGCCGCCGTCCGAGGGCGTGGTTTCATTCGCACCGAGCGCGGCGCGAGTAGAAAGTCTCTCATCCGTGCGCCCGCCGGGAGCCGCCGCCCTGTACACCGCCATGAGCTGCTCGCCAAACGAAGAAAATCTCTTTTCATCGCCCTTGTTCGGCGACGGTTTTGCTTCCGGCTTTTCCATATCTCTGTCTTCGGGCTGCATAGACAGCATTTTCTCCGCTCTGTTGATACTTTCATCCCACGAGCGGATTTCCGATTCGTACTTGTCGATTTCCTTTTGTTCATCATCGGAGAGGAATCGGTCTTCGGCTTCTGCCTTATTCAGTACCGCCATTGCTTTGAGCCTGGCATCCTCTCTTTTTGCCTTCATTTCCAATACCTTCTTGATATCCATGTTGTTCCTCCTCAAAGATTTTTGAATTTTGTCTGCATCCAAGCAAGCCTTGCTCGCTCTTTGGCTTTCTTTGCCGCAGCCTGTTCAGCCTCTTCGCTTTGTCTGCGCTGTTCTGCCTTATAGCCCTCATATTCCTGCATCGCACGGACACCGACATCCGTTGCCGTATATGCGGGAAACGTCACGGGGCTCACGTCGAACAGCTTGACCTTGCGAAGTTCGCGCACATCCATTCCGTTCTCCGTGCGCCACGCATCGTCCTCGACTACGAACCCGATGGACATCTGGCTGATATCTCCGCGGCGGATGCTTGTCTGCACATCCCGCGCCCAACTCGTATCGGGCGGCGCGATCCGCACCCGTAAACCGACTTCATCTTCGACGAGTTCAAGCGTTCCTGCTCTGTTTCGCCCGAGTACATAGTTCGGGTCATGATTGAACAGGGCGCGAATGTCGTCTTTCCCGATACTCTCGGCAAACGAGCCTTTACGGACGATCTCCTTAAAAGGAAAAATGCCGCCAAGCGTTTCCGACCACGAGTCAAACACGGCGGCGTGTCCCTCAATCACGGTCGCGCCTTCGCTTTCGCTTACCCGAAGTTCCTTCATCGGGAGCATTCGCATCTCCTTCCTGCCCTTCTCCATCGCTACCTCCTTTCTGTATTCCCTGCACAGCCGCCCCTGCCGCTGCCATGTTGCCGTTCACGAGATAATCGTCACCGCCCTGTTCTTTGGGTATGGGCGGCATATCTTCAAGCCGGCGTATATCATTGATCGACAGCCAACCGTTCTGACGGGCTATCGCATACCCTTCCGTGCGCGACTTGTAATCACCGCGCAACAGTCCGTCAACATTGAACTTGGCGAAATATAAAAGCCGCTCTTTCTCATCGAGAAGCGAACGGCTGATTTCCTGCTCCCAACGCACGAGCCAGGGGCGTATCGTGTGCTGGACAAATTCAATTGACTGATGCTCGATGTTCGAAAACGTCGCTCTTTCAAGGTCGCCTACCAAGTGCGGCGGCACACGGAAGATGCGGCATATTTCGTTCAGTTGGTATTTCCTGGTCTCAAGGAACTGTGCATCCTCGGGCGCGATGCCAATGGTATGGTACTTCATCCCCTCTTCGAGGACGGCAACTTTGTGGCTGTTTCTCGTACCCTGGTACACCTTATTCCATGACTCTCGCAGTTTTTCGGGGTCTTTCAGAATGCCGGGATGTTCAAGAACTCCTCCCGGCCTTGCACCATTCCCGAAAAACTTTGCCCCGTATTCTTCCGTGGCGAGCGAGAGTCCGATCGCCTCCCTCGCCTGGGCTATGGGACTGATGCCTTTCACACCGTCGAACGACAGGCCTTTCACATGGAAGACCTGGTCTGGACGGTACATATAGATCTCATTGGTCACGTCGTCCGAATAGGTGTATTTTATTTTGTCAGTCTGGCTATCCCGCTCCACCGTCATAAGATGCGGTTTCAAATACCATAACTCGGTCACATGACCTTGCCGCCGGATGATCCGTGCGTAGGCGTTGCCCCATAACAGAAGGGACGACATCATGCTCTCACGAAACTCGAACGAGGTCATTTCCTCGTTCGGCAATTCGTACAGACAGTCATTCAACGGGTGCTGATCCGCGAGTTCGTGTTTCCCGTCCTTTCCTTTCTTATATAGGTGCAACGGCAGGCTCGCTATCGTTTCCGAAAGTATTTTGACACAAGCATATACCGCGCTTGTCTGCATTGCCCGCAACTCGTCCACACGAACACCGCTGTTACTGTTCCCGATGTAGTCGACATCCACCCCGCGAATGAAGTCTTTCATCTGCTCCGAACGGTCTCTCCTTTCCTTTGGGCCGTCTCTGCTCCGCTTAAATAATCCCATTTTACCTCCTATCCTCTGTACCGAAAAACCGCTCGGTTTCCCGAGCGGTCTCCTGTTTTGCAGTTTTCTACTGTTTGAGCGGTGTGCTATCCGTTAATGCCATTATAATATTATCTATTGCTTTCCATTCTGCATCGCTCTCCATAATTCCAAGCACCCCTTTGGTAAATGCTGCCCTGTATCGGTTGACCTCGTACCTGGCTACTTCTTCGTGAATTATTTCGGGCGCATGGGCGACATCCGCTTTGATTCGAGCGGTCAGTTCGGCGATTTTTGCATCATAGACCCTTATCGCCTCTAATGGTGCAGCGCTGTGAAAGCCTTTGCTATATTCCTTTAGTGTTTCGAAGATATCTTGTTTCATGTTATTTCCCCTCCCTGGCATCTTTTCTGCCGAGTTGGTAGGCTGCGATAAGCATTTCCTCGATTGACCACACCGCGATTTCGGGGAAGTCCATTTCATCGTTCCATTTCCGTTCCAGTCCGCCGCGCTCTTCGATTACCGCATTCTTTTCCATCGCGATCTTTTCGAGGGCTTTGAGTGTCTTTTTGCTGATTGCCTGTTTCATTTTATTCTCCTTTGAGGGGTGTTCCCCTCTCGTATTTTGTAACACAACAATACCGTAAAAAGAGAAAAGAGCCCAGCGAAACCGCGCGCAAAAACACACTTTTTTAAAGAAAAATCGGAGAATTATTCCTCCGATTTTATCTTGTTCAATGCCGCATATATGGCATCAAATGAAACCGCGTCAAACGGAATACGAACAAGTTTGCCGCCGAGCCGAACTTCCCACTCCTTTTCATAATATTGCAAAAGTTCGTCTTCGGAATCGCTCTTGCGCTCTATTGCATCCATGTACTCGATAAATCCGTCGAGAGTCGTATCCTCTTCTTCCATATCAGTCCTCCGGGTTATAATCTGCCGCCTCATATCCGAGTTTAATTCCTATTTTCACTCCTCGGGCATAGGCTTCTCGTCTGAACTTATCCTCATTGTCTGCATATTCTTCCATGAACTTGTCGAGCAGAGTCTTCTGTTCGTCGTTCAATGCCGCCTCGAGTTTGTCGTAGGCTACTGTCTCGGGGTCATTGTTAGGCATACGTTTCTTGCGATTTCGCTCATCTATGACGCCATCGTATAAGGCTTCAAAAATGCTATTGCCGTACATAGCTGTTCCTCCATTTTTGAACAAAAATATCACGTTTGGAGGGACAAGTCCAGCGAAAGCCGCCTTGTTTTGAGATTTAGTCGAAAATTTCCTGCCCGTCTCGGATGTGCTTGATTTTCGCCTCCGGACAGAGTTCCCTGTACCTTCGCACAATAACGTCACAATACTTGGGTTCAAGTTCAATTGCGAAACACTTTCGATTGAGTTGCTCGGCTGCCATCATGGTTGAGCCGCTCCCGCCAAAGGGCTCATACACCACATCATCCTCATGGCTGCTGTTATAAATCAGTTTGGCACAGAGTGTAATTGGTTTCATAGTCGGGTGGTCTGGCGACTTCACGGGTTTGTTATCTTTTACTACCGTCGTCGGAATCCCCAAAATCCGCTCTACAAGTTCCGTCAACTCTCCCTTGCTCATCTTCTTGATGTTCTCGGCAACACCCTCCAAAGCCGTCGCCAGCGTCCTGTCGTCGATGAAGTAATGGGCGGCTCCCTCTTTCCAACCATAGAGTATTGGCTCATGTATCCATTGATAGTCCTGTCTGCCGAGCGTGAAATGATTTTTCAGCCATATAAGCGTCTGTGCATACTTGAACCCTGCCTCTTCCATCGCTCGCGTGAAGTTCACCGTCTCTTTGGTGCTATGAAAAACGTACAACGGCGCGCCCTTTTTGAGTACACCGTATGCCGCCTTATAAAATGCAAGCAGGAACTGATGGAAGTCGTCATCGTTCATGTTGTCGTTCGCAATCATGCTGCCCGACCTGGTCTTGGACATATTTTTTCCTATAATCGCCGAGCCATAGTCGACGTTGTAAGGCGGGTCTGTTACCATCACGTCGGCGATCCGTCCGTCCATCAGTTTGTCAACATCCGCTGCAATCGTGCAATCGCCACACAGCAAACGGTGTTTGCCGAGGAGCCATAGGTCTCCGTGCTTTGTTTTCGGCTCAGAGATCTCCGATGCTGCCGATTCCGCATCGAACTCATCCTCATGCACATTTTCAAACGACCCGCTCCCGAACAGTTCCTGTGCCTCCGCAAGGTCAAAACCCGTAAAGGTGATATCATACCCGCTGTTGTCCAGGTCTTTGAGAAGGTCTGCGAGCAAGCCCTCATCCCATTCACCGCTGATTTTATTCAGGGCGATATTGAGTGCCTTTTCTTTTTGCTCGTCCAAATCAACCACCACACAGTCCACCTCTTCATAGCCGAGGTCTTTCATCACTTTGAGCCTTTGATGCCCGCCGACTACCGTTCCCGTGCGTTTGTTCCATATTACAAGTTCTACATACCCAAACTCCTGGATACTGCGTTTGAGTTTTTCGTACTCGGCATCTCCCGGCTTGAGGTCTTTCCTCGGGTTGTAGGCGGCGGCTTTCAATTCACCGACGGCAATCTTTTCTATTTTCATCTCTCCCTCCGTTTTTTGTATGAAAAAACCGCACTCGAGGAGTGCGGTTTCGTTGTCTTGTTATTATTCGTAATACCCTGCCTTTTGGCACATCTCCGTAATTGTTTCCGCAAAAATGGAACGGGAGTGTTTATCCGGGTTATCGTTACAGTTCTTTTTTACGATGTAATATTCTCTGACCTGTTGCCACAAATCGTTATCTCGCAGCCACTCGATCTTGTCCGGAAGTCCGTCAAAGCCCTCCCCTTGATACTCCCAAGTGTAATTGTTTTGCGCTTTGTTATATCGTATGTATTGCTGTCTACCATCCTCACAATTATACACAATCGCAAAATCACAACTATGGATGATTCTTGCCTTGTTCCTGTCTTTGACCTTAATCGTCAAGACGCGGGTGGAATCCTCACAATAATCATACCCATAGTGCCGTGCCACTCGGTCTAACGCTTGCTTTATGATTTGTCGGATTTGCTGTGCCGTAAAGTTTTCGTCTTCATCGTTGACATAGATGTTTACATCAAAGTCGAATCCGATGTTTAACTTCGTGTCACAGGTTATCATGTTCCTGGACGCGCTGCCGACAAATTCATACTGAAAAGTAAATTTATCTCGGACAAGGTTTTGCGTGGTATGGATAATGTCCAATAAAATCTCTTTTATTGGTGCTGCTTCTTTTTTTGATACATAGCGGAAATCATGCATGGATATCTATCGCTCCTCGGTGTTATTTTCCCAAGCCGCCCATCTGGATAGTTCCAAATCCGCGGAATATTTTTATGGACATAATATCTCAAAACAAAAAGAAGGAGAACACATCTCCTCCTTTTTACATCTGCAACACTACCGGAAAGTATTTGCTACTTCTTTTCCGCATCGACATCATATTTCTAAAATTAAATCAACAGGAAAAGTCATAAGACATCGTAAGCATAAAAGGACAGCCGCTATTTGGCTGTCCTTTTTTTAATATATCATTCTAAATATATAGATTATTAAATCTATCAATACTGAACAATACCATCCGAACAAACAACTTCCGTAAACGGCGCATTCTTTCTCCAAGTCGGAGAACCGCTAACCGACGTTTTTCTTACCGCTTTCCATTGCTCAACCGTGCCTTCAAATTTAACAGAAGTCAAATTGATGCAATTATAAAAACCGTACCCCAAATTCGTAACGCTTGCGGGAATCACTACGGAAGTAATTTCCGAGTGCTCTTTGATTCCGCTTGATCCCAAAGACTTAATGCCTTCCGGAATGATCAATTCTCCCGTCTGCACATAAGGCAAAAATTCCAGCGTAGAACTTTTTTTGTCATACAAAGCTCCGTTTTGCGCCATATAATAATTATTATCCGACGGAACTATGATTTCACTCAGCTTTTTACAGTCTTTCAGCGAAAAGGTGTTAAAGTCCGTTACTTTACTCCCGAGCGTTATAGATTGTATATTTCCGCATCCCGTAAAGCAATCGTATTCAATAGCCGTAATACCATTTCCAAAAACGACGTTTTCCAAATTTGCACAATAGTAGAGCGCATAATACTCCATAGAAAGAATGGTATCCGGCATAACGTATTTACCGCTTTTCCCTGCAGGTACCCGAACCAACACTTTGCCCGATTTATCATAAAGCACGCCGTCCTCGGACGAATAATTTGCATTGTTTTGCGACGCGTGAATTGCCTGTACAGAAGTACAGAATGAAAACGTGTTTTCTGTAATCGAATAGGACGAAATCTCTTTTCCGTCCGGATTGACAAACGAATCCGGCAGCGTGATTTCTGTTTGCGTTCCGGTATAGATAACGAGCTGGGCCGTCACACCGTCTGAGATAAACACAAAACCATCCTCTGTGGAGGTCAACTGCGACTTCCCTTCTGTGGGTGTATAAACATTGAGCGCGTTGTCCGCCACATATCCGTGCGTACTTTCCCCTTTTACCACGTCAAGCTCGCTTTTATTGAAAACTTCTACCAAATTGTAACAGTAGGAAAATGCATTAGAGTCGATTTTTCGTTACGGATGCAGGAATTGTAAAAGTATACATGGAATTGCAACCTTGAAACGCACTCTCGCCAATGATTTCTATCGTATCCGGCAAATTCACGGAAGACAACCGTTTGCAATCCTTGAAAGCCGCTTCCCCGATTTCAGTAAACCGCTCAGGAAGTGTAATACTCTGCAACGCATTGCACCCTTGAAATGCACCGGAAATATCCGTACTTCTGGTAGAATCCGGGTCATCTTCAAATACGACGTTTTCCAACTTATCGCATCCTAAAAACGCGCTTTCACACGATTGCATCATTGCCGGAAGCATAATTTCTGTAAGTGAATCGCAATCTTTGAAAGACCAATTTTCCAAGATGATCGGACCGTTTGCTATCGTTTGATCCTTATTTGCAAAAGTTATGCTTTCCAGTGCCGTGCAGTCGCTGAATGCAGCAGTCCCCACACGTCTCAACTGAAACGGAAAGACAACTTTTTTCAGTTTTTTGCACTCAAAAAACGCGCCGTCACTTATGGTATCCAAACCCTTTCTATAACTCGTAAACGTAACGGAAGTAATATTTTGATTGCCGCGGAATGCGTCTTCTGCTACAGTCTTGACCAACAGTTTTTCACCGTCTATTTCCGCATAAACGGGAATAACGATGTCCGTTTCTTTTGCCGAGCCGATGCCGACAACACTCAAATAATATCCGCCGAAATTATCGCTAACCTTTTCGTACTCTAAGCCTTTTGTATAAGCAAGTTCATATCCGCATTCGGTGCATTTATTATCTTCATTCCAAATATGTACTAATTTTTTACCCTGAATATAGCCGCACTCTTTGCAGGCAGTCCAATGATAAACCCCGTCGGATTTCATTTCATATATATGATCTCCTGCCGGAATAACTTCTGTTTTTTTTCTATCGCAAACCTTACAAGTATATTCTTTGCTTCCTTCTTTTCCGCACTCCGCTTCCTTAATTACGATACCATCGTCCCAAGTATGTGCTTTCTTTTCATCAATCTCATCGCATTCTGTGCAGGTATGCCAATGGAAATCCTCATCACTACTCCACTCCTCAGACCATTTATGTGTGTGCGATTGATTCCCGCCCGGTGTTTGCGGATCAGAATTGTTACCATTACAAGCAGACATCAAAAAAATACACATCATTACAATAGAAATCAATAAACAAAACGCTTTCCCTCTAACTCTCATAATTTCACCTTTTTCTAATGAATTCGTAAAACAAATTCTTACTCGTAATATTATATCACAAACACATAAAAAGTCAACTCATATTATCCAAATTCCCTATATTTGAGAGATTGGATTATCCTCTATGACGATACAATTTACCCGACGGGAAAAAGATGTACAGGCATCTATTGCGATTATTCCGTCTGCATAGTATGGAGTAAAATCGGCATCCCCCTCAAACTCATCGCCTTTCCCCTCGATTTTCGCATGGCCGTAACTGCAATGCCAATGCCCACACACGATAGTTTTGCCCTTTTCGGTGGTACCCGCTTTGGCTGCATCCATTCCGTTGTACCATCTTGCATAGTCCCAATCGAGTTTGCCCGCCGTTCTCCAATCCGGCATCGGCTCAAACGAGGTCGCATGACCGCCATATCCGCTCGCATTACAGGGAATCCAACCATGTACGAAAATATAATGCTCGGTTTCATAGTAGTCGAGCATGGAGGGCATAATTTTGGAATAGAACACCGTTTCTTTCATTTTCTTTGCGGCAGGTCTTGGAAACCGATAGACCATGCGGATATCCGCATCGATAAGCTGCAACATCGCATCTATCGTGCCGTTTTTATAATGGTGTGTGTTGAAGACCATTGGAGTCATATACTTTTCGATGTTTGTCACAAACTCCTGCATAAGGTCTTCGTGATTCCCTCGGATAAGAATTACATCATCCTTATCCATTAAGTCCGAGATGAACTTTTCCATCTCTTTGGCTTGAAAGCCACGGTCGAGTAAATCTCCGCACACAATCAATTTATGCGGCTCTTTGTCCTCGAAAAAGCCTTTCTCTTTCAAGGCGGTTCTTAATTCGGTATAAAATCCGTGAGGGTCTGAAACGACATAATACCGCATGGCTTTGCTCCTCTGCATCTTGCTCCTCTATTATACCGTATTTTCAATTTTCAGTCCAGCGAATACCTCTTGCCCCATCCTCTTAAATAACGATTATCCCTCTTTCGTTATACACGCTATCGGTCTGTCCGTTATTCCGAATAGCACGGTCGAGAGCCATGACAAGAGCCACTGCGCCATCGATGCGTTCCGTGGATTTTTCTTTATCCATCTTAATGTTCCCCGCAGGGTCTGTACGGACATAGACATTGTCCATCATCCAACGGAGCGGCACGTTCCCGCCGTGGGCGATTCTCTTTTCCAATACAAGTTTCATCAGTTCCTTTGTCGGCGGGCTCATGTCCTTGTATCCCTGCCCGAACGGTACGACCGTAAACCCCATGCCCTCGAGGTTCTGTGTCATCTGGACCGCACCCCACCTATCGAACGCAATCTCCTTGATATTGTACTTTGTCCCGAGTTCCTCAATGAAGTTTTCGATATACCCGTAGTGGATGACGTTCCCCTCGGTCGAAAGCACCTCTCCTCTCGCTTGCCACACATCGTATGGAACATGATCGCGCCGTACCCGCAGGTCAATCGTGTCCTCTGGCACCCAAAAGAACGGCAATATGCTGTATTTGTCCTCTTCATCAAGCGGTGGAAATACCAGAACAAAAGCCGTGATATCTGTGCTTGACGAAAGGTCGAGACCGCCGTAGCATTCACGACCTTTGAGTTTCTCGGAATCGACGGCAAAGGCACACTCATCCCACTTATCCATCGGCATCCATCGAACGGATTGCTTTACCCATTGATTCAAGCGGAGTTGTCGGAACAAGTTCTCCTCGGCAGGATTCTCTTTTGCCGAAGCATATGCCGTCCGTAACTTATCAATGTCGACCGTTACCCCGAGCGACGGATTTGCCTTATACCATGTCCGCTCATCACCCCAATCGTCGTCGTCCTCTGCCCCATAAATCACAGGATAGAAAGACGGGTCATGCTTGCGCCCCTCAAGGATATCTTTGGCTTTCTGATGCACCTCCCAACAAATTGAGTTGCGATCCGTCCCTGCCGTCGTAATCAAAAAGAAAAGCGGCTGTTTTCTTGCATCGCCCGAGCCGTGAGTCATTACATCGTACAAAGCGCGGTTCGGCTGCGCGTGAAGTTCATCGAAAACAACACCATGTACATTCAAGCCGTGCTTGGTGTAACTTTCCGCAGACAGGACTTGATAGAAACTGTTCAGCGGAGCATACACCAACCGCTTTTGCGACATTACGGGCTTGATCCTTTTTTTCAACGCCGGGCATTGCTCCACCATCTGGCAAGCGACATCAAAGACAATGGATGCTTGCTGGCGGTCTGCCGCACAGCCGTACACCTCCGCTCCCCATTCTCCATCACCTGCAAGCAGGTAAAGCGCAATTGCCGCGGCAAGTTCTGATTTCCCTTGTTTTTTGGGTATTTCCACATAGGCAGTGTTATATTGCCTATACCCGTTTTCCTTTACCGTACCAAAAACATCCCGCACGATCTTATCTTGCCACGGAAGCAGTTCAAAGTTCTTGCCATGCCATGTTCCTTTGGTGTGTTTGAGTGAGCGAATAAATGCCGTCGCCCGATTTGCGAACTGTTCATTGAATGGCATTTCCCCTCCTCCCGAAAAGTAGCGGGGAGTAGAGTACCGAAGCACCCTCCTCCCCAGAGACACGTTGTATTTGTTTTATTCTATTTCCTCTCTCTTTTCCGCTGTTCTTACGAGCGCATTTTTAAGATACCGAGTATCGAGTCCGATGGTCTCATACCCGACGAAAATTGTTTCATAGTAGGACTTGTTCGGCAGGGCATATCTCCCCTGGTCTTCGTTCATGATATAGACCATTGCCTTAACCTTTTCTTTGCCCATGTCCACCGTAATGGTCTCTTTGCGATACAAGCGAGGATATCCCTCATATCTATCGAGCGCAATCTCATCCTCGGGGAAGATTCTCCATACCCCGACAGGAACTCTCGCGCCCTCCCTTTTCTCGATTGTCGCCACTCTGCGGAACAAGAGTTCGTACCCGTCGATATAACCTGTTCCATACACAGAAGCCCACGGGCATCTGTATGCCATCTGCCCTGTGTTCAAGTTACTACCATACGCTACATACAATTTGGTCTTTCCTTTCATAGTTCTATCCTCCGATTGTGTTTATCGCAGGGCGGCGGCTCATGCCGCAGCCCTGTGTGGTCTACCGTTTCTGAATGCGATGTCGCCGCTTAAGTTTTCGAGCAGGAACTTTCGAGCCGTGTCGAACTCATCGCCTATCATGCCCATCCGCAGAAGCCAGGTTCGGAAGGTGTACTTCTCATTCGTGGTTTCGGTCTTCCTCGCGCTCGATCCCCTTTGGTTCATCGCTTGGTTGCATATCGCCAGGCAGAGTTGGATATAGGTCTTCAGCTTTCCCGCATGGGTTGTGCTGTTAAAGCATCGGAACTCTATCCCTTTGCCTTGCCACAGGCTGTGTAGGTTGAGTGCATGGTATCGGCTGTCATCATAGTGCCTGTGATATGACCTCGTGTCCTCGCCATACCATAGATTCTCTATCGCACTCCTGGTCTTGGGCTTTAAGCGGTTAATGTCTGTGATAAACTGCGGCTCTGCCTTCTTGCACCATCTCATCGCGCGGTTCTCCGTGACTCCGAGGGCTTTGAACAGCAGGTCTTCCTTCGCTACCATAATGTTTACAAGGTTTCTTAAACTCTGCGCTGTCTGTTTTCTTGCATCGACATGGATGTGGATGCCGCAACTTTTGTTGGCGATTGCACCCTTGTGTCGCAGTTGACGCAGTATCTCTTGGATGTCGGCGATGTCTTCATAGCCGCATATCGGTGTGACTATCTCAGTTTGATATGCCTCACTCGCTACCTCGCCGTTTTTGTTTCGAGCATCGATGCTGCTGTCGCGCATTGCTTTCCATGTCCTGCCCTGTCTGTCCTTAACCGAGTAGGTTGAGTAAACCCCGCCATCGTAGGTCTTCTCCGTTCCGAAGTATTTGGCGATGACGTCGGCTGCCTTTGCCCTGGTGATGCCTGTGAGTTCGATTTCGACTCCGAACTTCTGCTCTTTCATTCTTCCGTGTCTCCTTTGCTCTCGGGGGCTTTCCCTCCCCCGTTTTGCAACCAAACAATACCGTAAAAATAGGAAAGAGCCCAGCGAAATCGCGCCGAAAAACACACTTTTTTTCAAGAAAAATTCGGTTTTTCTAAACCTTATAATCTCCGTCCAAATCGACCAATTCCACGTGTTTCGAAATGATTTTTAGCGCATCAAGATAGCTCTGTGAGTTTTGTATCTCCTCCCACATTTCGTTATATTCGATAATTCTACTTTGTTTGCGCATGATATCTCGAGCCATTCCGATGATATAATAAATATTGCCGGATTGCCCTCTGCTATGGAACTCCACTCTTCCTTTTTTCATGTCTGCACCTCCATAGCCGTAACAATACCGTAAAATTCCCATTTAGTCCAGTTAAAACTGAAAGAAAAAGCCAAGACCGCCGAGTTCTCGGCGGTCTTTTTCGCTTTTTTATACTTTTGTGAGTTGTCTTTTGTGTTTTTGCTGATACTTATATCGGCTTTTTCTTATGCGCGCTCTTTAACTGAAATGGAAAACTGTTGGTCATTCTTGAACTTAATGGTGATCCCATCTTCGTTCAAGTCAAAAGACCCTATGTAATACTCTTTCAACAGGAACAGTAATCCTGCTGCAAGTTCACGCGAGTCTGTTACCACATCTCGCATTTCTCCGTCCGACTCCATCCAGTCCGTGTTGCACAGTACATCCTGCGCGAGTTCTTGTTTTGCCATTATGACACCTCCAAAAAGTATTCATAGCCGCGCGCTTGCTATGTACTTCTATTATAACTTGGTTCGCGGACACAATCAACTATTTGTGTCCGAAATCAGAGATAATTATTTAGGAGGTCTTGACTTATTTATGAGTAATTTGCAGAAATTTGTCGAAAGGCTCTCAGAGCTTCTCTCTGACCGCGAAATGAGAGCTGCCAATCTCGCCAAAGAACTTGGCGTTACAAGGAAAGTCATCTCCCGTTATCTCAATGGCGAAAGACTTCCCAGTTTAGGCATGGCATTTCGTATGTCAGCATATTTTCATTGCTCCATAGACTTTTTGCTCGGTCGGAGCGATACAGGTGCGGAGTTTGACCCATTGCCTCCTCCACCGTTCAAAGAACGGCTCCCGTTTCTGCTTGATTTCTTCAAAAAATCCCGGTATCGTATCGCAAGGGACGCCCATATAAACGAGAGTATCATTTACGATTGGCAAAACGGCACAAGTTCTCCAAGTCTTGAAAGCATCATCGCTTTAGCAGACTATTTTGAGTGTTCCATTGAGTTCGTTCTCGGTCGAGAGAATTGAGCAGCCACAACCTTGCCCTCGCTCGAATTCCTTTGATTCGCCTGGCGATATAGCCCTGCGAATAGCCTAACCGCGCCGAGATTTCTTTTTGCGTGTACCCCTCTATCCGCAGTCCAAGAACACGTTGGTCAAGCGGCGTTAATTTTTGAATGAACTCTTCGTACATTAAACCCGCAAGGCATTCGTCTTGCGGGTTTTCGTTTGCCTCGAGCGTATCGGCTATGGTCAGTACCGCTCCATTTTCATCTACCGTGACAGGTGATTCGAGCGATATCTCCTGGTCGAAATATCGTCGTGTCTTACGCATATACATTAGCATTTCATTACGAATGCACAACGCCGCATATGTCGAAAATTTTGTCCCTCGCTCCTCATCGAAAGTGTTTGCGGCCTTCACAAGCCCAAGCATTCCCGATGAGATAATGTCATCTTTATGTGTTATCGTGAATTCCGACTTTGACATTTGTCCAAAAAGGTAATACACAAGTCGAATATTTCCGCAGATGAGCGTATCACGGAATGATTGCATTCTTCAACTCCTGCGCCTTATCAGTCCTTTCCCAAGCGAAATCCTCTTTCCCGAAATGCCCGCCGACAGCGGTCTGAACATATATCGGACACTTGAGGTCAAGCCCCTCAATTACCCTGCCCACGCGCAGGTCGAAAACCCGTTCCACCGCTTTTCCGATGAGACGTTCATTGACGACTCCTGTAAAAAAGGTATTGATGTCAATGCTCGTAGGCTGCGGAATACCTATCGCATACGACAAGGCGACCTCGCACTTTTCAGCGAGTCCTGCCGCCACGATGTTTTTGGCGATGTATCTGGCGAGGTATGCCCCGCTCCTGTCCACCTTACTCGCATCTTTTCCGCTCATCGCCCCGCCGCCGTTGTGCGCGATCCCGCCATAACTATCGACCATGAGTTTTCTGCCCGTGAGACCTGTATCGGCTTCGAAACCGCCAATCACAAACCGCCCGGACGGATTGACCAGTATCTCGACATCGGACATATCATACTCGGCGAACACATAGCCGATGACCTTCTTCCTAATCTCGGGAATAAGGTCGTCGAGCGATTTCCACACTTCGTGCTGCGCCGATACAAGAACGGAAACAATCTTATCAAAGCGGTCGCCATTGAACTGCACGGTCACCTGGCTTTTCCCGTCCGGGCGAAGTCCCTTGATGATGCCCCTGCGACGGCATTGCTCAAGCCTATCCGTCAGTCGATGCGCAAGTTCGACAGGCAGGGGCATGAAGTTCAGAGTTTCCGTTGTTGCATACCCGTACACGATACCCTGGTCTCCCGCACCTTGTTCATCTCTATCTATGGCATTGGCGATATCTGCGCTTTGCTCATGGATATGAATTTCGTATTCCAATCTGCCTGGATCGTACCCTACCTGTGCGATGGTCGCTCTGGCAATGAATTCATAGTCCACTTTTGCTTTCGTCGTGATCTCACCACCGATAAAGCATTTATCGTGGGTAAGCATCACTTCAACCGCAACTCGACTGTCCGCATCTTGTTCCAAGCATTCGTCGAGAATGCTGTCCGCAATAAGGTCTGCGAGTTTGTCTGGGTGTCCGCTCGTTACGGATTCCGCTGTATAAATTCTTTTCATTTTCACCTCTGAAAGAAAAAAAGCGGCATTTGCCGCCTTTTTTTAAGTTGTTTCATCGTTTGCAGTCAATAATTTTACGATTTTCTATGCACCCGTCAATAAGTACGGCTATCACGCTCAACACGTGTTCTGTCAGCATAATAGTCTGCTTCATTAAATGTGAGAGTTCGATGAATTCACTCTCCAATTTGCTGATGCGCTCGTTCTGCGTCAACGCCTCTGGTTCGGACATAGGGCATCCCTCCTTTTTTCTTCAAAAGTACCGTAAACCTCGGAAGAAGTCCAGCGAAAAGATGCCGAAATATAAATAATTATTTGCCTGTCACCATACTCCAGCGAAACGGTATGTCAGACCGTATTTTCCCTTGTTCCTCCATTTGAAATCGGAGGTCAAAATCGTGTATCGTATGCCCGCTCGCCTTAAATGCTACAGGACTATCATCATCCCACCTCATAAGCAAGGACCAATACTCTGGGTATTTTTTTCGAAGGATTCGAAGCTGATCCACCCCTTGATTATGACAGAACCAACACCCTCCCCGGAATGATGTTTCGTATATAGGACTCAACAGATTGTTTGCCGAACACCATTCCCAGCACATCTTTTCCGTCCACCCATACTCAACAAGAGGACACCGCTTTGTTTCTGACATAATAGAAAAACGCTTTGGCTCATCCGCTGCTATTCCAATATAGGCCATACCTCCGCGTTGAATCTTATCGATAACCTCTACCTTCAAGCGGCCGTTACACCAATTTCCTCTTTGTAACGGAAAGCCATATATCCGTCCACAATTTTTACTCGTTTTTCTTCGAATAGGACTATAAAAATATTCTTCATATGATTTAGGCGCACATAGATGCTCTACTTCCAGCCCGTATCGTTGCTTTATTATCTGATCCGCTCTCGACTTGAAATCCATCATCGGCGGAAGATCCGCCGGAATGCTTGGCGTTGCCATAATTTCCACATGAACAATTCTGTCCAATGGCAGATGGTTTTTGCTAATCACCTCGAGCATTGCAAGGCTGTCCTTTCCGTAACTGATGCTCGCAATATACTCCATCATTTCTCCCCAAAAAATAAAGCCTTGAAGATTGCCTCCAAGACTTGCACCACTATGCCGTTACCTGCTTGTCGATATTGCTGTGTCGAACTTACTCGGGCGGCGGCAATTTTATCAATTTGGTCATCTTTCCAACCCATCAGTCGCAAACACTCTCTCGGGGTCAGTTTACGGATTCGCACATTTTCGGTGATGACCGCATTTCCGTCTCCGCAGGTCAGCGTTTGGGCAACGCCTTTTCCGACCCGTCCTCTCTTGGCCTTTGAACTGGGGAAAGTGATATTGACATAATCGCCCGCTGTCGCTTCCTCATATCCCTGCTTTGTTGCCACCTTGACCTTTATCGGTTTTTCAAGTTTCAAGACCGCCGAACTGCCCGAAGCACAAGTGCATTGTCCCGTTAATGTTGGGGCGACATCGTGTATCTCCTGTTTATTGTACGCCACAAACATCTCCGGGATATAACCGTTTTCGTCGATGAACTCCCCGTATTTCCTGGAAACATAGTCCCCGTCCAACACCAAATTGTCTTTTTGAACGGTCGTCAGAGCGTTACACAGCCCGTTTTCGTTCACTTCAAGTCGCTGTTTCAGCGGAATCCCTGGCGTACGGTCGGATGGATTCTCGGGATTGCGCCCACGCATCGCCACAATTTTTGGTTCGGTATTCCCACCTCCCGCACAATGCACCGTTGGTGACAAACCCTCCGGTTCATATACTCTCCTGCTCATCTCATGCATCTTGTCCCATTTATCCCCGACCACTTCCCCGACTTGAACACATTGCGGTTCGTAGCAGTCCCTCGCCCGAAGACAGTATGCATAATCGGACGGGCGGCGGATCGAGTCACGGCGCGAATTGAACTTTGAGGTCACGATGCTGCGAATCGTGCTTTCTTTGAGATAGTACCTTTCATCGACGTGTTCATCAATCATGTCTTTGAGTCGAAGTGTCAATTCGCGCTTCTCCGGAAAGATAAATGGCTTATGCTCCCCTCGTATGGACACACAAAACACTCGCTCCCTATGCTGCGGAATGCCATAGTCTTTGGCATTGAGTACCTGCCAATAGTTTGCATATCCGATTGAGGACAAAAACGAAAGCCAACTGTCAAAGTCGGCCTTGAATTTCTTTCCCACCAAATTTTTTACATTTTCGAGTAACAGATATTTCGGAAGCGTACCACTTTCTGCCGCTGTTTTCAGCAGTCGTTCCACCTCCAAGAGCAGACCGCTCCGCGTCCCCTCTTTAATCCCTGCACCATGTCCTGCAACGGATATATCCTGGCACGGGAATGAGTATGTCCAAAAGTCCGCCTCCGGGAGTTCCTTGATTTCACGGATATCTCCGAGATTGAGAGTCTCTCCATGCAGAGCCAGATAACTCCTTATGGCGTTCTTGTCTATCTCGGATATCGCTACCACCTTATGCGGCACACCTATATTTTTGAGAGCCTGCGTTTGTGAACCTATACCCGCGAACAACTCTATAAGCCGCAACGGGTTTTCTTGCGTGTATTCCATCACGGCTTACCTCCCAATAATTTTTCCATGATATCGTCGTTCGGGTTGTTTTCATCCCATTTGGACAATTTGCTCTCCCTCACAACGAGGTATATCTTGCTCCACACGTCATTTGTCTGTTTAAGGTACTGCTGCGCCATAGCCACGAACGGCGACGGGATGGCTTTACCGCTCGGGTCTTTAACGAGCAACCCGTGTTTGGTGTTCATCTCCTCGCACTCAAGCCATCGGGCTTTGCAGAATGCGTACTCTTCGAGATTGTATGGGAGAATTCCGTTTGTACAGCCGATGCTTTTCAGCCAAGCGTACACAGTTCGGTATATCTCTTTTGCCTTTGCTGAAAGGTAGGCGGGAGGCTCACTCGGCAGTTCCATTCCCCCTGTATCAAAGTTCAGCACTTCGATTGGACGCTTGCCGGGATTGCCGTCAAGTATCTTCTGGGCGGCGGCTTTTCTCGGTCGCCCTGCCCCAGGTCTTCTTCCTCCGCTCGGCATACCTCCCCCTCCTTTGATTTTTGATTTGATTGATTATTTTGATTTCCCGGGAAAATCAAAAAGCGGGCTATTTGCCCGCTCCCACTTTAGTGGGGTTTCCCCCGATGGTTGATTTTTCCTTTGATTTTTGAATATGCGATTTTTCGCGCGAGAGTGCGGCCCCGCTGTATGGGGTGGAAGCCCCAGGGATTTGATACCCCCCCTGCGCAGGTCAGCCCTTGCGGGGTGGCGTCCTCCACCTGCTGCCCTCCTCGGCTGACTTGCGCGAGTGGCAGCTCCAGCACAGCGACTGCAGGTTGGATGGTGCGAAAGGTTGACCGCCCTGCTTGATGGGGCGGATGTGATCCACAATAACCGCCCGCACCGCTTGCCCTCTCTTCATGCACTCCTCACAGAACGGATGCTCTGCGAGCTGCCGCTTACGAACGAACAGCCATTCGGGGGTCTTGTAGAAACTCTTTGAGAAGTTGTCCCTCGAATATTTATTGTACTGTGCATCCGTTAATTTTTTATGTTCCTCACAATATTGCCCCTCCACCAGTCTCGGACACCCGGGATAGCTGCAGGGGCGTTTGGGTTTTCTTGGCATTATTTATTCCTCATAAACACAAGGGAAGGGAGCGTTTCCCCCATTCTCATATTCTCTCCCGGCATCACGCCGCTCGGGTCGCTCCCTTCCCCCTCGGAGGATATTACCTACTCTCATTATACGCACGTTTTGGCTACTTTCGGAGGAAAAGTGTCTACCCTTGTCTATGCTTTCATACGCTTGCCAAGCATTCGCCCATAAGAGCTATTGCCTCATCCCTGCGCTTGGCAATAGTGTCCTTGCAATAGAAATGTTCCGCTGCGATCTTCCGCAGGGATTTTCTCTCGATATAGTGCATCCGAAGAATATCTCCGAGTCCGTCCGGCAGTAACCGCATACAATTCTCGATTGCCTGGATGCACACCACGTCCCTGTCGTCCTTCCTGCCGTTTTGCGCCTTGTAATCGGCTATTGTTTTCCTGCCTCTATAATTTTGCAGGTATTCCCTGATCTCCACTTCAGTCATTGTAGTCCTCCCGTGCTTTTGCCTCCTCTTCCTGCCACACCCGATATTTGACCACCCAATCCACCTCGGGCGGAAGGTCGCATATCTTTGTCTTCAGCCAAAACCGAATCTGACCGCTTTCCTCCTGCTCTGCTGTCCAGTCTTCCGCAAAGCATATCCCCGTCACTTTCCAAACCTGCATTCGACCGAACTTCTCGCCCTTGTACAGGAAGAGCATCAGCATCCGGCCTATCGCCTCGTCGTAATACTTCACTCGGAAATAATATCCACGCGCCCGGGCAGCGGTTATGTTCAGATAGGTCTCGACCTCCTGCTTGATGTCGCGGATGGGCGGCTGCGTGCCGACCAACTCTTCATAATCGAAAACGGCTTCCTCCGCTACCGATACTTTGTGAATCACTCTTTCCGTCGCTTGCATATTACTCCTGCTCAAAGGCTGATATCAGTTGTTTTACTTCCTCGACCGACCGCACCACCATCGCATAACCTCCCGCCCGCAAGATGCGGCGGATGGTCAGCGATTGCAGAACGGTCGCTTCATTTTTTCCTACTTTGCACTCCAGCCCGATGAACCGTCCCCGATAGCAGACTATCAAATCGGGAATGCCCGCCGTGCCATACATCCCGCCATGCTCTTTCCAAAAGAACAGGTCGGGAACGCTCTTGAGGTATTCGCTGATTTTTCGTATCAACTCACTCTCTTTCATAAAATCTCCTGTCATTCCCGTCACACCCGTCATAAAATACTACTTTACCAGTGTGACAGTAATCTCTCTTCTGGTTTTTTGTTTTTCCTGTCTGCGTCGGTAGTGACGGTTGTGACAGTAGTGACGGTTGGTTTCTGTATTTGTCGTCATCTCCCGTCACAATTAAGCGGTATCTTCCTACCGCGATCCGATGTCTGCCCGATTTTACAGTCCCTGTCTTGTCCGACATGGAATTTATAGGAATTCGGGGCAGCTATACGGAATTTACAGCGATTTCGGCTGCCGACAGTTTTTTTAGAGTTTTTCGGTTTTTCGATATGGATTTTAGAGCGAAAACCCCTTCAAAACCCCTCGAAAGCGGCCCAAAACCGCCCAAATATGCGCTTTCCGCGAATGCATATATGCGAAATATATGGACGGTCGAGTCCCACAGTTTTTTTTATAGGTTTTTTCGATGCCCGGAGTTTTTTTACAGGAAATGCCTCTGTCCGTGAGCAAAATTCGAGGAAAACTTCCCGCAAAACCATCGCAAAATGCCCACTTTTTGTCCAAAACAGGCGATTTTTCAGCCATTTTCTCGGCAACAGTTTTTTTACAGACAATCTCGACCTCGACAGGGAAATTATAGTTTCTTCGCCCGGTGACAGGGAATTTACAGAATTCCCGAACACCGATACGGATTTTAGATTATTCCTCGTCGCCGTCATCGAATAAATATCCCTGCCTGTAAGGTCTGTAATCCTGTCGTTTGGTGAAGTAGTGCATCCTGTTTGCCCCGCTGCGCTTGGTCGTATGTTGTATACCGTCGTAGTAGAGCTGTGTCTCTATCTCCGAAATCATTTTTCCGAGTGTCGCGGACGATCCCGCAAAGGTTTCCCCTGTCACATCGAACACCGATTTCATCATATCGGTCGCCGTTCCTTTCCATACGAATGGCGGCTTGTTCACCAACTCCTTCATCGTCCGAACGATCGGGTTATTGTCATACTCCCGTTTTTTGCGTTTGCGCTCCTCTTCCTCTGCCGAGCCGACCATTTCCCACCGATACTCCGTTTCGTCGAAATGCACCACGATGTCTTTCTGCCGGATGTCTCGCCCTGTCATGAACATCATGGCGTTTTCGTCTTGGCGTTTCTTTTTGTAGATGATGAATATCGTGTCGCATACGCCCATGATGCCGTTCGAACCGGAAATCATGTTGAACACATCGTTCTCGTCTGCCATCTTGCGCAGGTGATGAATGAGGAATATGCAGATGCGCTTTTGGTCGGCATATTCCTTTAGCCCGCCGAGTTCACGGTAGTCCGTCGCATAGGCGAGTTCGTTTCTTTTTGCCGATCCCCTTACTTTTTGCAATGTATCGATGATGATGAGTTTGATATCCGGGTGTTCATCGAGTTCTTCGTTGAGCTGTTTGATGAGCCCGCCGTCCAACCCGCCCGCCTTGACCGACAAATAAAAATTCCCCGGTGCTTGCCCGCCGTTAAGGACTTTGTTCAACCGGTCTTTCAAACGGAATACCCCGTCCTCGAGTGCAAGGTACAGACACCCCGCCGTGTTCGTCGAATAATCGAGGAACTGCTTTCCCTGGCTGATAGCCACGCACATCTGCATTGCCATCCAACTCTTTCCGACCTTTGACGAGGCGCACAGAATAGCGAGTCCCTGTGGCAACACCTCCGGGATCAACCACTCTGGCGGGTCTATGACCGCCGTCTGCAATTCGCTTGCCGAGATGCTCGCCACGCCGCGCTTATACTTCTTTTTCACCTCGCGCTTGGCGGCGGCGATCCGTTCTTTCAACTTCCCCGCATCCTGCATCAGCAGTTCATTTGGGTCTTTACAGTCACCTGCGACATTGAATACCACATACCGTACACCCATTTCCATGAGTTCGGCTGCGAGCTGCTCGGAGGCTTTCTGTCCAGGTTCGTCATTGTCCAGGCACAGCACGAGCGGCGACGTTGGCTTTTTTATCTTGCAGTCTTTGATGAGTTTGCTCGTCCCACCCACTCCGCAAAGCGACACCGCAAGTCCTCCGCATTGCATAACGGATAAGGCGCAAATCGGGCTTTCGACCACGAAGACCGGTTCCTTGTCCGACGCCCACAAAGCCTTGCGATTGAACAACGGCTCGGCTCCCGCCTCCTCGGTCGGTGGCTTATAGAATTTTTTGTCGGCAATGCTCCTGGTTTGGTAATATGTCAGCTCGGATGAATATGGCAGGACGACTGCGTTCCGGTGAATATCGAACCCCAAACAGAACTTCTTGACCGTTTCGGCGGTCAGCCCACGCTTTGCGAAATAATCCGTCTTGTCCGCATCTTTCATACAGGCTTGCAGGTATTTTTTAATGCTCGGCTTTTGCGGCTTTGCATCCTGCACGTCGATATGGTAAATCTCCGCGAGCAGTTTCGCTGCCTCGTATGGCTCGATGTCTTTTATCTTGGACACAAACGTGATGACGTCGCCCGTCTCTCCGCAGCCAAAGCAAGTGAAGATGTTGTTCTTGCGGTCCACGGAAAACGAAGCAGTCTTCTCACGATGAAACGGACAAAGCCCCTTGTCCCGGCTGTTCAGTTTTACGCCGAAAAACTCCACCACGTCGGCTATTTTTACTTGGCTTTTTACCGTTTCGAAAATGTCCGTCATTCTTCCTCCAGGCTCTCCGATAGATATCGAATCGGGATATCTTTTCTTCGGGCGTGTTCAATCTCTTTTTTCATTCCGTCGCTGATAAGCGGTCCGAATGCCCACAATTCGTCGCAACGGTCAAGGAGTTCAAGCCCCATAGCCATTCCGCTCTTTCTCTCATTCGGATTGCCGTCATTGAGGAATTGCGTGAAAATCGCGTGCGGCGCAATCGGGATGCACCCTTGCTCGTATGCGAATCTCGAATAAAAATTGGCTTTTGCGATGTTCCCCTCCAGATCACCGCGCAACGGCGAACAGATATAAACGATCTTTTGTCTCTTCATAGAACTCCTTCGGGGTCTTGGGGCGACGGTTAAGCCGCCGCCCTTCCCCCCTGCCGGATTATTCTTCGTCAAGCGCTACGACTCTGTTCGCAAGTGCCTTGACCTGCTCGGTCATGCGATTGACGTTCGTCATCTCCTCGGGCGTGAGCGAACGATCGAGCGCGAATACCGCCTGGCTGTAATTGATGCCACCACTGTTCTGGGCTTTCTTGAGCGAAAACCGCGTCACGACCGCATTGCTCTTTTTCCCTTTGCCGAGCAAGTTCATGATGTAGCGCGAGAATGCCGCGAGCGAACCCGTAGGCAACGAGAGCAGCGTGGGCAGAGCCTCCCCTTCACGCAGGAGATAGATGCGGCGTTTCTGCTTGCAAGCCTTTGCGCCGTTCTTGCCGCTGCCGAACTTGTTGAACGGACACTCGGCGCAGTTCTTCACTTCACCGCTCTCCGCGTCGATCCCGACGTGACCGTCCATCGAGCCGCAATCGGGAGGATTGTTGCCACCCGTGTACTCTTCTTTGTAGTAGCAGTTAATGGGATGATGATACAGAATGACTGCCTTGAACTCTTTGACCGTGTCGGGGTTCTCGGGATCGTCGCCGGGTACTTCGAACGAGATGCCGCCGCCCGAGGGAATCTTGATGCGCTCAAAGGTCGGCGTGAGTCCATCCATTTCCTCCGCAAATACACTGGCGAGGTCGATGCCCTCATTGTAGGTCAGTTCCGTGTTCTCTTTCTTTGCGATTTCGTTTGCCATGATTGATATCTCCTTTTTTTATTTCTTCGATTTTGTCAGGCGGATAGAATTTTTCTCCGCAATCTTGACGAGTCCATCCAACCATGTCGGCAGAACCCCGTCGTTTTCTGCAATCAACTCTTTGACCGTTGCTTGCAGAGTTTGGGCATTGATCGTGAACAGATGCTCGAACCCCTGCTCTTTCATCACCGCCCAAAGTTCCGGTTTTCTCTCGGGTTCGGGCGCAGGGTATTCCTGCGTAACGAGCGAGAACGTAACACCGTTGCGATTAAAACTCGACAACTCATCGGTCGTCATGAGCCCTATCATCTCGGTGGTGATGTTCTCAATCTCCCCGTTTACCTGTTTGACCTCATATTCGAGATCGCCCTTTTTGTCGCGCAGCTCTTTGAGCCTGTCCGACAGTTCCAAAAGCCTGTTGTCCAATTTATACCTCCCGTTTTTCTTTAATGCCGTAAGTAGCGGCTGTCCTTTGTCCAGCCTGTCTGTTACCGTGCTTCTCGGCTGTCCGTAAAGTCGGCACAATTCTGTTAGAGTAAACCGACGCCCAAACACCTCGAACACTCGGTTGGTGCGCATATTTCGCTGCTGCTCCGTCGCTTTTATCCATTTGCAATTGTTCGGCTCGTAGTTCCCGTCATAATCGACGCGCTCGATGGTCAGTCCGTCCTTATAGCCGTTCAGCATTGCCCAGTGATAAAAGTTCCAAAAATCTTGCCGCCATTCCTCGCAGACCGATATACCTCTTGCCCCGTAATACTTGAAGTCGCGCTTATTCGGGTTCGCGCATCGCTGTTTCATGTTCGACCATATCCTGTGCAAGCGAAGTTCGGACATGGGTACTGCTTTTTTCATTTTCCGATAACATCCGCACGACATGGTATGCCCGTTCGTGAGGTCTGTCCCTCTGACGATTGCTATTTCTCCACACTCGCATTCGCAGAGCCAAAGGCGCGAAGAGTTTTTCCCGTGAGGCGGCAGCGATTCCAATGCTGTGAGCCGCCCGAAGTGCTGTCCGGTTAAATCTTTGAAACTACCCATTGAGCAAACTCCTCCAATCGTCCACCATCAATTTGGCTATATCGCCTTTGTGCTTGAGGGCATTCATGACCTTTTCATCAACCGTTCCTTTGCAAACCAAATGAATGTACAGGCACTTCCTCTTTTGTCCGATACGATGTATCCTTGCCCGCGATTGCTCGTAGTTGGAGTAACTGAAGTCCAGGGAATAATAAACGGCTACCGAGGCGGCGGTTAAGGTCAGCCCCATACCCGTGGTCTGAAGTTGCCCGACAAAAACCCGAACGTCTTCGTCTTCCTGGAACCTGCGCACTTGCTCGGCTCTGTCTTTCACGCTCCCCATGATGAGCGAATATCCGATTCCTTTCTTTTTCAGCATTCGCTCTATCGCCTCGATCTCCGGGACAAATCTTGCAAAGACGACCAGTTTCTTGCCCTCATCCATGCACCCGTCCACGATATCCTCGAGCGCATCGAGTTTCGCCTCGCTCACCTTTTGCGGCTCACTCATCTCATCGCTGCGAATGAACCCGCCCGTACATTGCGATAACCGCAAGAGCTGCGTCAGCACATTCCTCGCCGTGACCTCACCCTCCGCAAGCATTGCACAGCAGTCACGTTTTAAGTTATCATAGATTACCCTCGCCCGCTCCTCAAGACGTATGCTCCGAACTTCGTCAATGAACGGCGGCAGGTCGACCGCATCCTCTATCCTTATTCGGAAAGCGATGGCGTGAACTTTCTCGACCAACTCTGCGAGATTTTGATAACCAATGACCTGGTGCCGTTGATACCCGCCGAGGATCGCGTATTTGTTCCGAAACAGATAATAACTCGTGCCGAGGATGCTTTCGTCAAGGAATTTGTACTGACTGAAAAAGTCAAGCGGACTGCCCGTCGTCGGTGTTCCCGTCAAAATCATGTTGTATTTTGAAATCCGTCCGAGCCTATGCAGGGCTTTGGATTGCGCGGTCTGGGGATTCTTGATTTTGCTCGACTCGTCGCAGACAATGATGTCCGGTCGCCACTTTGACACTTCCTTTTCGAGCCGCCAGCAACTTTCGTAGTTCACCACAATGACTTGCAACGCCGTGCCGTTCATGAACTCAAAGGCACACTTCTTTTTTTCGAGCGTCCCATCCAATACCGTCAGCGCGTATCGAAAACCCGCAAACTTTCGGAACTCTTCTTCCCATACCCCGACGATGGACTTCGGACATACCACGAGCATTTTATGGATGCGCTCCTGTTCATATAGAGTCCCGACCGTACTGATAGTGATGAGAGTCTTCCCCGTACCCATGTCTGCGAATATCGCTGCCGCGCGACCCTCTTCAAGCATTTCGAGCGCGAAGTTATATGCTCTGACTTGGTGCGCATACAAGGTGGCTTTCACTCTCGGCTGGGTGTTTATCGTCTCGTATTTCTTTGCGACAGCCTTGCTTTGAGATGACGGTTCTATTCCATCGCCGAGCCTCGCGCCGAGCAGTTCCAGCGTCCGTACTGCTTCGTCCGTGTACGGAAATACCCATGCTTTGTCGTCCGCATCGAAGTATCGCCCCGGAATGTTTTTCAGCCCGTCTCGATAAAGGTAGGCATCGTACACTCGCAAGGTATCAGATGAGCGGATTGCGTACATTCATGCCCTCCCAATCGATTACTTCTGCCATCACTTCCGCTCCGAATATTTCCAGGAGTCGTTTACTCTGTTTGTAATCGAATGCACCTTGCTTTGCGGTACGAACAAACTCTTTTTGTTTCATGTTCAGTTCCCATGCCAAAAGAATGAGACTGATTTTCGCTTGGCGCATTGCCATCGCCAATAGTGCTGCTTTTACTTTCATTTGTCTCCTCTGGACGGCTCGCTGAATTTTTTTAGGATAGACTGCATCGTCTGAAAGTCCTCACCCGTGAGCCGCGTCGCTAATTTTTCAAGCAGGTCTTTCTGCTCTTTTGTCAAATACTGTTTCCCCATCCGATAGCCATCTACCACATGAACGCCACCTCCGTTCCCTTGTGTCGTATAAACTGGATAAGATAAGGAAAGCGTCTGAATATCTTGGCGAATCGTCCACGACGTAACACCGAACTCGAACGCCAAGTTTGCGACTTGTTCATGTCTTCTCTCGCATAAAGCTTCTAAAATTGCCATGCGACGCTCATTCGCTTTCACTTACCTCACCCCCTTTGCTCTTGATGGCTGTATTTTAGAAGTCAAACCGTAGGGTTTTCCTACTGTTTGAAAAATTTTTCAAAAGTTTTTTCGGGGCGTTGGGCAAAAAAAATGCCCCGACAGATAAGACCCCCATTTAGGGAATCTTTTCTGTCGGGACTTCACGTTTCCGGCTTAACCACCGATAGTTCAAGTATATGACCTGGGCTTGGATTTATAAAAAGACGCTGTTTCAGCCTCGACCATGCCCGTCGTTATACGTTATTCAGTTGTCCGCTTCGTCTTCGTCCTCGTCCAAACTTTCCATGCCCGGAGGAGCGTATGTATCACATCGCTCATGCCGCCTGTCAAGCATTTTGCTGATGCTACTTACTCCGCATTTCGGGCAATCCACTTTAACTACTCCTTGCTTGTTCTTAAAACCAACTATCTTTGCTCCACAATTACGACAGTGCCGTATAATGGGCTTCCATCCCAGCATTCAAGGTTTCCCTCCTTTTCCCGCCGGCACAAGCCTTAATTTTGCCTATCTGCATATGCAGGGTCGGGAATGTCCACTGCCGAAGAAAGGTAACTCATGCCTCCATTGTTTACTGTATCCGACGACACGGGGCTGGTGTCGGGTTCAGACTTTTTGATTTAACTTGGGGAGGTCTTTCCATTCAATGATGGGAATGCGAACACAGCCGAGGTCATATCCATCCACCTGCATGACACTGCCACATTTCGAACATTCATACCAACCCTTCGTTTCTTCCAGATTCAAACTCTTATTGAGTTCACCGCATTTCGGGCATTTCACATTTGCCATTTTTCTTCCCTCTCTTCATTTCAATTATAATGTGTGTTCCGTCTTTCGCGTATGAATGATATATTTCCTTCCCAAAAAGTGTACGGCGAGTGCGAATTATTGTCCCGCAATTACAGCAGTATGTATCATGATAAAGTAGCCCAAACGGGACTGATATTTCCTCACTGCAAATACTGCAATACCTTTTTTTCTCTTTAGCCATTTATTCCGTCCTCCTATACTATTTTTAAGTCATACAAATCGCTAAACGGAATTTTTCCGTCTTCGATCTTGATGTATCGAAATGGCACATCAAAATTGGTGACCTGCCCTTCCACGGTAACATAGTATCCGTCATCGTAAATCAGCGCACGAACTCGATCGCCCTTTTTGAGTTTAATGAGTGTTGCCTCAATCTCGGCTGCCGTTTCCTCCGAAACCTCTCCGCGTTCCTGCCGTTCGTGTTCCCGCTCTTTCTTGGCGAGTGCTTCCCGCAGCCCACGAAGCGCATCGAATGGCGCAAACTGCTTTGCCCTTTCTTGTCTAATCATCTGCGTTATGACCTCCGATGAGTTTGTTCCTTTCTATAAGTGTTGCGCCCTCTTGCAAGTCGGACGCCATAATGATGGCGTTCTTGCCGAACTTGGTCTGTAACTCCAATGTCGCCCTGGCAAGTTTCTTTTCGCGCCTGACCTCTTCCCAATTCGTAAAGAGGTCATACCCTTCACACCCCTCGTCACAGACATCCTCAAATCCGATGCCGAGCCGTCTGATTGGCATATTGCGCGCCGTCGTTTTCTCATAAAGCTGTATAGCATATGGAACGATTATTTTGGGGAGGTTGGTAGTTTCCCGCATTTTCATGCGCCCTCCCGTCGGGGCATGAACCTCTTTCGAGTACCCGACCGTAATGCTGACCTTATTAGTTATGACCTTGCGCCGCATCATCTCAAAGCAACCCGAACGGATCATCTCCTCAATGACAATTCTCGCCTGGTCGTAGGAATAATCCTTGAATAATATCTGCGAGTTCGACACCGAACAACTCTTGCTTTTATAGTTTTTGATGTCCTCCATTGTACAGCTTTCCCGCCCCCAAGCGTGGTCAATAATGAGTTCGGCATTCACACCGAACTCTCTGTACAAAATCTCTTCCGGGCATCGCGTGATCCCTTGCATATCGTAGATGCCCTTTTTCGCCAGGCGATTGGATATCCCCTTTGCGATGCCCCAAAAATCGGTGAGCGGTCTGTGCGTCCAAAGCGTTTCCCGAAATGTTCGTTCGTCGAGATAGCCTATCCTGTCCGGACACTTCTTTGCCGTAATATCCAGAGCAATTTTTGCCAAGTACAGATTCGTGCCGATCCCCGCCGTTGCCGGAATGTGCGTTCGCCTGGCAATCTCTTCGATGAGCATTTTTGCATACTCTTTCGGTGTCTTGCCATAAATCTGCAGATAATCGGTCGCGTCGATAAACGACTCGTCTATGGAATACACATAGATGTCCTGCTTGTCCATGTAGTCCAGGTATATCCCATAAATCTCGGCTGCGTAATCAATGTATTTTTGCATCCTCGGTTTGGCTACAAGATAACGGATATTCTTCGGTATCTCGTATCGGCGGCATCGGTTCTTTACCCCGAGCGACTTCATCTTGGGCGTGACTGCAAGGCATATTGTGCCATCGCCTCTGGTTTCATCTGCGACAATAAGGTTGGTCTCAAACGGATTCAACCCACGTTCCGCACACTCCACCGAAGCGAAAAATGACTTCATGTCTATGCACATATATGTCCTCTGCTTCGTCATACCTACCTCACAATAAGTCTTTTAGTACCTTTACCGCCACTCCTTGTATCTGGCAACTTTCCACGATGATGTCTTTCATCCGCTTATTCTCCGGGTGCAAGCGAATACAGCCGTTCTGCGGGTCGGGGAAAAATCGTTTCAACGTCACTTCGTCGTCCACCAAAGCGACAACAATCTGTCCGGGCTCTGCCGTCGCCTGTTGCCGAACAACGACAAGGTCCCCGTCTTCTATCCCTGCTCCTATCATGGATTGCCCGCTCGCGTGAAGAATGAAGAACTTTCCTGCCCCCAAAAGCGACGTTGGGAGTTTGATGTACTCCTCTATGTTCTCCTCGGCAAAGGTCAGCGGACCGCAAGAGACAGACCCCACCACAGCCACGGATACGGTGTCGATGTTCATCTTGGCTATCGCTTCCGTTTCGTACTCCCCGCCTTCTCGCGTGATGATGCCTCTGTCTATCATCTCGTTCAGGTACCGGGACACGGTGCTATAGCAACACCCTACACCGGCTGCAATCTCTCTAATGGATGGAAACCGTCCACAGCTTTCGTATGTTTGCTCGATTCTCTTTTTTATCCGCTGAATCAATGCCGTATCTTTTGATCTCATGATACTATCCTCTTTCTATCTGCAACACTTTGTTGCAGTTACAGCTATATTATATATAGAACATTTGTTCGTGTCAATAGAATTCCCCCAATATAATTTTAGGTGTCGCCGGATGACGACACCTTTTTAAAGTAATCCCTCATAAACACAAAGCAGCCCAAGAGTGAAATGCCTCTTGAACTGTTCGACATGATAGATGACTAAATGCGATATGTATGCGGTAAACTATAATTGTACTGCAATTTGTATTGCATCTTTGAGTTTTCCGAATTTTACGGTCTGACAACAGGATTTAAGTGTGCCGAGCGAAATGGCTTTTTGCATTCCGAATCTTTGATTAATCGCTGCAGTAGCGAGGACATAAAAATCCCAATAATCGAGATTTAGCGGATTTTCAGGCGCACGATCCGTTCCTTAAATATTTCAGTCCCGAACTATACTTGTTATTCAGCCCTCCGCTTATGTATTGTTCCCCTCGCGTTCAAGAAACTGTATGTCGTTTTCATTGCACCATCTTTAATATCCCGTCACTTGGGAAAATAAAAAGATCAATATCCACAGAAATATACCCTCACACCAATAGCATTTAGAGCTGATACGATGTGATTTTTATCCGCCTCTGTCGCACCACCGTTAATAATGGCCAAAACAAGACAAATCTGTGGATAATGATCACGTTGAATAAGATTGGGGCAGTTCGCTATTGCATCCAATGCACGTCGTAATGCAGTTTCCCATTTGGAAATAGTTCCCTTTCCCACAACATACAAATCACCATCTTCTGCCCTTAACACCGAAGTATCACTATCTATTTTTTGCATGAAATATATTACCTTACAGTAGAGGCATGACAGTATCGAATCAAGACTTTGTGACTCCAAAATCTCTTTATTGCGTTTTTTGGTATATGCATTCAATACAGCGTCTTTAATATATGTTCGAATTCTTTCGCCAGGATAATATTCTTTAAGTATCCCCCCAATTTCGGGATCCTCGACCAATTCGTCCATAAACTGGCTATTGTCTCTTCTCGAACGACTTGCGTAGCCAAATTCATCTGCTCTTTGAAAAATAAGAGATTTTATATTCTTCTCTACTTTGGAAGGCAATATTTTACCCATCGTTAAAATCCCTCCGGGAAAGTAAGTTTTGTTTCTTCACTACTATCGCCAAGATCGGCAACATCCTCCAGCCACACCTTAACAAATTTTTCCATTCTGGCATCAGAAAAAGACACAAATCCGTTCCGCAAGTACAGAACCTCATGTTCTGCCCCTTTCTCTTTCCCTTCGTTGTTCATTTCAATCATCTCGGCCATTCTACGTATATCCGATACGAAGTCCAGAACAATAACTTTTTCTTTCCCTTCGGATATTCGTAATCCACGCCCCAATTGCTGAACAAAAATCCGACGAGAATGCGTAGCTCGCAAGAAAACAAGCACGTTAACATCAGGAATATCAATACCTTCATTCATAATGTCAACTGCGGTCAATGCTATTATTGAACCAGTTGAAAAAGCCAGTAAACGTTTCCGCCTCTCTGCCTTGTCCGAGCATGATAGGGATGTGCAGGGAACACCACTCGCACTCAGCATTTCAGAAAAACGCCGTGAATGTTCAATAGAAGGTGAAAAAATTGCTATTTTTGGATTTGGAAGCTGTGCTATAGTTTTGTGAATTTCAGCTATGACAGCCTCATCTCTCTGGGGTAAAAACAACCTTTTATTTAAATCTTTGATTGAGAAGCGTTTTTTACTCATGGATTGCATATTGTCCCAGTCGACATTATCACACAAGATACGATAATCAACTTTTGACAAATAGCCCATTGCCATGCCATCAACAAGCGATACACGCTCAACTGGATCACCAAATACAGTCGATAGACTTTGTCCGTCTCCCCGCCAGGGAGTCGCTGTCATTCCGATTAAAAATCTCGGCTTTAAATGATCCAAGCAGGCCCGAAACCCATGCGCCAATGCATGATGAGCCTCATCAACTATTACAACGTCAAACTGCGATGCATCTATACCAGGTAAATACCCATATAGGCTTTGATATAATCCAAATGAAATTCCCTCGGAACTTCTTGGCGGCAAACCGTTAAAGAAAACCGATGTAGGAACTTCTTTTGTAATCTGCGGCCAAAAACCTGATTCGAGTTGCTGTGCCAAATCGGTTGCGTGGCACAAAACCAATATTCTTCGACAACCCTTTTCCCAGAGATGTCTTGCGATTGTGGCGGCAATTACAGTTTTCCCAAGTCCCGTTGCAACAATGTAAAATGCCTTTTTCTTGCCTGCATCATATGCAGCGATTACTTTATCAATAATTTTTTGCTGAAACTCTCTCGGCTTTCTGAACCCTGCATGATTATCTGGCATACGTTCAATTAAGGATCTAATAAAAGCACCATTCCACAATTTAAGCGTATAACCATTTTTTTCCAGTTGCTTTTGGCGTGCTACGGCAGTTTGCGTAAATTCTCCATTGGTCGCTACTGCTGCAATTTGTGTATCGTAAAAAGATAAAGCCTTTATTGCCTCATTAATTGCTTTCGGACCAATATAACGATCTCCTGAAACTGCTTTTGCTTGTACAACCCAGGATTTGATTACGTCTCCCTCTTTACGATCAGCCAATATATCGCCGCCCATATCTCCTGCCCCACCGATGACATTGACATCTTTCCAGCCCAAATGTCCCATCATACGAGCGATTGCACGTTCTAATCCTTTCCAATTTATCCCGTTCGCAATATCATCAGTCAAAAAATTCATGATAACTCACCGACTAAAAATTCTAAACTGATTGCTGCACGTGACAACTCGTTTTTCAAATCCTTTTGTCCGAAAGGAGAATTAATCGTCAAGCGCAATGCATCTTTTAAGAACGATATAAGCCTATCTTTCGACTCGTTGCGACTGCGTTTTGTTGCATTTGCATCGGACAAAGAGATGCTCATATAAGGAGCCTTAACCACTCTACCATCAAAAATCAATTCGGGAAACCGTTCAAAAAGGCGAATTATAGTTTTAGCGGGAACATATTCAAGAGCATCATATCCATCTGATGTACAATTTTGGAAAGGTACGATTAAATATGACACCCCAAGCATATTATTAACGGTTTCTTCTACATCGCCTGACGATTCATGAATGCACTTCAGCACGTCAATTTCATGCCCACGCAGGGCAATCACTAATTTCTCACGAATTGTTTTAAACAAACTAAATGCACGGTCCTGCAACGATTGCCTATCAATACGCGATTCCGACATCGAAGAAATGACCAAATCGGAATATACTGAAATTTGATCAGGCAAATTGTCTCTTGCTTTCAACTTCTCTGCTAAATATTGCAAAAGCAACATCTTTGCTGTAATCGGGAACTGCGTCAGGATAGGGTGATGCGGGTCATAGACAAAATTACACTCAATACCTTCAGAAGAGAAGAAACACGGCCGATTAACACCTTTATATAAAATTTTACCGCTCCGCAATTCATAGGCGCGAACAGACAAATCCGCTGTTCGCCCAAATGAATACTTCCCTGACATCTGTGATACTAATTCCGCCCGTTGTATAAGCTCATCTAATTTTGATGTTTCTTCTGTGGGAATATTCTTCGATACAGGTGTTTCCTTTTTGGGGCTCTCTTCTGCTTTCCCCGATGAAGAGTTCCCAGGTAAATAATCCTCCAGGTTATCTGTCGGCGACTCTCCCGGATTAACCGTTGTTGTAACTTTACCACCACCAGAAACTCGTTTTTGATCCTCCTCCTGCGCTGCCTTCCACCATAACTCATCGCTCATATAATCCCGCTTGTTCATTCGGAACTGATGAGCATACTTTTTGGCGAGATCATTAGGCGCAAACAAACATTTTGTTCCCGTATCAATTCGCCTATATGCGTTCACCAATATCCCCAAGGGAGAATTAACCGGCTCAGTAAACCCCAATGCTTTGCGCGCTTTGGGCAAAAAGGGTCCAATGCCACAAACAGCCTCTACGGTTTGAGACCACGAACGATCAGTCTTGTCAAAATCATTCTTTTGATATGTAGGGAGTAAATAATCTACATATAACTCACCAACAATTCGACCGCCAACAGATGTACCAAGTTCAAGCGGATATTGTAAGTCCTTCTGTCCTGTGTATGGGTTCACGTATTGGAACAACGACTTATCCGAAATAAGAATTTTACGCCCATTCCGAATAAAATCAATACCAAAATCATTCGGATCGGCATAACGCTGAATGCCCAACCATCCTTTTAACCTTTTACTGCGTTCAACTATATTATCCGGTAAAGTTTCCCCCTCACTCAAAGCCGCATAGTAAGGCTCCGCTTCATCCGCAGACAAATAACAATTGCGTTCCAAATCAAAAAGTGATGCACCCAAGTCCCTATCAATTTCTTGGTATGCATAAACAGGCTCCTGATTATAAACTACATAGCGATTTTGAGCCCATATGCAATGATTCCTCGGAAATAGTTGCTTTCCTTTAACATAAATGGAGATATCTTTATTGTTAAGCAGTGGTGTATAAATTGACTCGAGCTGTTTTCTTATATCATTTTCACGTACTGTTAACTCATCGCGGATGCCTTGCTTCAGACGGGAAACTATGATTCTTGTTCCGCTATCCTGTGGATTTTCTTTCAATTTATGAATAACTGGAGCCTCAAATGTTCGGCTCTCGTTCATTTTCTGAAAATCTATAGTTAGTCCAACCCACTCGGTATCACCTGCGCGCGTTGTTAAAACCGTGGTTAAATCTCCTAAACGTGCAGTCGCTATATTAAATCCCATTCCAAACAATCCAAGATTGTTAATGGGATCATTGCTCGAATAGCCTGCACGCACAGCATTCTGCATCTGCTGCAACGACATTCCAAGAGCATTGTCGGTAATCTCAACAGTCCTTTCTGTCGCTGCAACAGAATCATTTGACCACGTTATATTAATTCTTTGCTCCCCAACGTCCTTGCCCTTTTCTTCACATGATAAAAATGCATCAATCGAATTATCGATTAATTCTGCCAAGCATTGCCACGGAGCAAAAGGTATTTCTCCAAGAACACGTAAAATTCTTGGGGTGGGGGTAATATCAACAACCTTTACTTCATCACTCATCATTGCATCTCCTCAACAGTTTTCAGATAGTTTGCAATCGACTCTGCCACACAAGATGCCAACACAGGCGGGACAGCATTGCCTATCTGGGAAATACTAACAGTTTTTGCAAATCCAAATTTAAAGTCATCTGGGAAAGTCTGTATCCTGGCACATTCTCTAACCGTCAGTCTCCTATTCAAGGAATAATGAAACTGAACTCTCGATTTTGGATTTGCCCGAATCGTATATGCCGGCAAGTCCTTTTTACAACTTTCATCTCCTTGCCCATTTCCTTTCTTGGCTCGAGATGCTTCAAAAAACTGACTTTGATTTGGAATTGATTCATCTGTGACATTAATTAAATCGCCAATCGCCCACTCGATACTTCTATACGCCCCTTCAAACTTGGGAACGGGTTTTTCAGGAAATCCGGGCAAATCATCCCTTACGCACACAAAAAACAATCGAGTTCTGCTTTGCGGCACTCCATAATCTGGTGCAAACATTTTCCATACTTCAACCTTGTACCCAATCTCACTCAAATCTTTTATGATAATCTTTATTACCTCGCCTTTTTGCATTCGTTCGAGATTAATAACATTCTCTCCTACCACAATCTTAGGACGATGAACGCTCATATACTTTAATAAAGATTTATATAACTGTCCCCTTTCAGAATCCAATCCTCCTAAAGGTCCACACGACGAAAATTCTTGACAAGGAAATCCTCCAATTAATATATCAGCCGCTGGAACCTGTTCGGGGTTAATTTTTGACAAATCCGCTACATGGGCACAGTCTCCAAAATAATCATTGTACGTCGAAACACATTTTTCATTAAAATCATAGGCACTAATTATCTCAAACGGCAATTTGGGGTGCTTTTCGTTCCGATAAACATAATCACCACGGAAGCCCAAATCAAGTCCGCCACAACCACAAAAGTATGAAACAATTGAGTATGACTTCTTTGTTTTGTTCGCAGTCATTGTTATCCTCCATGTTTTTATTTTAAATTGACCTTGCGATCACTTTTTTATTATACCATATTTCAAAATGAATGGCAATTGTATCATCATGCCTCTTACTCCTTTTTGTTTACTTTTGTTTGCAATACTTTATGTACCAGCATTCGTATGGAGCGGTGCATTGTTCACCGGGCTCCACCATTACTTCTTCTGGCTGCGCTTTGATTTTTCCAAGCCGCCAAATATTATCGTTGATGGTTTCGGAATACTCCTTTGCTTTCTTACTAACATCTTCTATCACGAATGGGTTATTCTCGTCTGGTCCGTGATATACGATGAGGCACTTTTTCAGCCGTATCCCGCTCCGAGTCACTATGTATCTCTGAAAGCCAACGTCCTTTACGAACTGATCCTCGACCGTTCCACAGTTCTTGACCTCATACAACTCGTATCCGCCATCTACTTTTTTCAAGATGTCAACGGCGCAATAATTTCCATAATACCGAAACGCTGCTTCGCAAATGACCGGAGTTCCGTTTCGAATACACTCATCGGTCTTGGCTAACATAGCCGCATAGTCAAGTCTCCCGTCTTCACGATAAGTCGTGGTCTCTATGAATGGCCCAAACATATCCATCGCCGAATCTCCGAACCTGTTCCCCTCATCAAGCCTTTCCTGCACTTCCGGAGGGATAACCTTTTCTTCCGGCTTATGTCTATCGAGCCAAAGCATTTTGGGACATTGCACCCCTCTCATATAGTCAGTCTTGGTTACACCCATTTATTCCTCTTCTTCAGGTACAACGAAATCTGAAACATTATCCACCTGTATAACTTCCGTTTCGCCATACCACAAATCATGCAAGTAAAACTCACCTATAAATGCGCCGCAATGTGGACACACATTTACCAAATGAGTTTCCCCTGTAACCCCGCTTTTCCTTTCCTCGAGAACAACTCCCTTGTCCCGTGCGATTTGGCACAACTCATCGTTAAAATCATCTGGTGACATCGGATAGCCGTTAATCAAACCATATACCGAACACATTGTCCCTCCGCACTTCCAACATGAAGTCTTATCCGAGAAACAAACTTTAACATCTGGATGCGTTCTCTTGTACTCGATCTCCGATAGACCTTTTTCTCTCAATTGCTCATTCCTGAGAGCATCGCATAATGCGTTAAGTTGTTTTTTTGTGGGCAAACTCTCCCCCTTTTCAATATAAGAAATTGTTCGAGTATCAACCCCCGTTCTCGCTGACAGCTTAATGCGGGAGCTGTATTCTTGATTCGATTTTCTCACATACTGGAGCGCTTCTCCAAAGTTCATCGCAGATATGTCTTTCATCCCTATCACCTGCTATGTACAAATTTTTTTATTAAGGCGATGCCCACCGACACGACAATAGTCGGCACACCCAAATAAAGCGCAATCATCCCTGCCGGAGTAAACATCCCCAGCACCTGTTTCATTTCCATGAACAGCGGCAGGTTCTCAATAATTATGGCAAATACCCCCTCAAATAAAGACGAGATGGTTATCCAAATTACCGATAAAACTTCAAATAATATTTCCATCTATATCCTGACCTGTTTTCATAATCCATGCTCTAACCACACTGTATCCTCCTCCAGTTGGCAAATAAATTATATTTAGGCAACTAATTATCATTGTATCCATGCTCAATGGTATTCAGACACTTTTTCCAATACTGTTCTCGATCTTTAATCCTATCTGGGTCATAGGAAAGTCCAAAGTATTCGAGTAAGGTGAAAGTAAAATATTTCTCAAAGTATGCATCTCCCTCACGCTCGTATAATTTCCTCAATTTAACATTCCCGCCATGTTTGCTCGCAAGGTAATTACCCCATCGTTGCCATACGCCTTCTGTCCCTGTTGCTGAACCAATGTATAGCATACCATTATTCGTATCTGTCAAGCAATAGACCCCTGTAATTTTTTTTAATGCTTCATGGTATGTAGGCATAATTTTGCCGCTAAATATATCTTTGAGCCTTGAATATGGAAGATTTACTCTGTCATATCCCTCAAATTGCTCCCCGCTATACCGACAAGATAATATTTCTTTAACTTTGATATTCGGAAGTAGTCTATCTAATCGAAAAACATATCTTGCATATGTTTGACCTTTCTTATATGAAATAACAAGTCGTCCAAAATACCCCTTAAACCTTTCAAGAATTGCAACAGCAGCACGTTGCCCTGGCAACATCCCTGTGATAGTTGCAGCAGAAATAAACAACCACTCATCATATCCGATTTGAATGAAACTAAAGACCATTTGCCCCACTTGAAAGTTACGCTTTTCTCCATACCAGGGCCAATACGAGCAATCGGTAAGTCCGCTATCTTTTGCCGTATCATCTAATGCGAGCCATCTATCAACAAACCTCTCTGCTCCAGCACCCGCAGTCATATTAAGTTCTATCCTGCTATTCTCTATTCTGTTTCCGTAAGGTGAAACAAGTCATTCAGCATCAAATCCATACTACGCCTATTCCTGTGCTTATCAATTTTTATTTTCCATTACGGGAAATATATTTTCCCGCCAACTGCGCTATGTAATCCGTTACCTGTGTTACAACAGATTGCGGATGGATTACCTGTAGCTTATCTCCGAACGAACAGCACCATCCAAGAAACGCCGGGCTGATCTGAACGGATATATTCAGTAATGCCGTTCCGTCCCCTTTATCTACGAGCTGCACATCCTCGCCAAATTTGTCCATGACGGCATCAATGAGTGTGTTGTCGAGGACTATGCTTACCCGCTCCTCTTTTCCCACAAACATCCCAAAAACCTGTTTCCTGTGTTCTGTGATGTCAAAGCCTTTTATGCAGTCGGCTGGGATAATATCGTCCTTCTCCACTTCAACCGTTTCCATTCGGTCAATGCGATAGTGTGTCATGTTCTTGTATTTATCGCTATAGCACACCAGGTAGTAGTTATCATTCGAGAAAACCGTCGCATACGGATTCACCACATACCGTTTCTTGTCCTTGCGGTAAATCCGTTCCCCTTTTGCATTGTAATCAAAATAGAAAAACGATACCTTTTTTCCGTCTATGATTGCCCGCTCGATTTCATTCACGCTGTAATATATCGCCTCATTCGTGTGCTTGGTGATATTAAAGCGCATGATATTGTTCTTGAGCAGTTGCGCCCGATGACTTCCGGCGAGAGCGGCAATTTTATTTACGAGGGCATCCGTTTTCTTCGGGGTGATGAAACTGGCGGCTTGAACCGCATCCAACAGAATCCGAAGTTCGGGAATATCAAAGCTGCGATCAACCACGAAGTACCTGTTTGTGACTCCCCTGGTGTGCAGGATTTCATACCCGAAGTCGTTTAAGAGTTGGATGTCCTTATAAATTGTTCTGCGGTCACACTCGATCCCATGCTCCGCAAGTTTCCGGATGAGAGTCGATGTTTCCATAGGGTTGTCCTCGTCCGTTTCCGTTCGCAGGATATCCCATATTTTGAACAATCTGATTTTTGAGCTTTTTTCTCGTCTCGTCATCATTTCTCTAAACTACTCCATTGTTATAATTATAGCATAATTTTTCTCACTTGTAAATAGCAAGGTGTACATAAATGACGACTTCTTTATACGAAAATAGGACGGCCTTTCGACCGTCCTATCCTTACGGGTGTTACATTTTACTCTTCCTCCTCGGGTGTCTCGGCTTTGCTCCCGTACCTCTTCACTTCGACCGCTTGGTTCAGGTTGTAAATGATGGCGTTCGACTCGGGAACAGCCACACCGTGTACCCTGTAAGACTTATCGTCGAACCACTTCATCATCTTGCGAATCGCTGCGTGCGCGGGTTTATTCGTGACGTTCAGCACCGCCCGTTTTTCCTGTGTCTCTTTCGGGCTGGGGAAAACGACTGCGTTCCTATCCTCCGCATCGCACACCTCGATTGCGAACCTTTTCGTGTCCGTGTCAATCAGAAAACGGACATGGGTCGGTCTGTTGAGTTCGTCGGCGGTTACGGCATTGAACTTGAAATATTTGTTCGTAATGCTCACCGTCGAGTCACTCGCATTGCCATACAATTCAATTACTTTGAAGCCTTTCAACATTTCTTTATCCTCCTGTTTTTCGCTTTGATTGAAAGTTCCTTTAACTGATCGATGTCGATCACTTCTACCTCTGACGGGATAGGAATAAATCCCGCCAGGGCTCCTTTGCGTATCGGTTTGAACTTGACCCGCGCTTCTTGCTCTCCCGTTCTACGCCGCCTGTTCCCACCCTCTTGAAAAATCTTTTGCACTTTCTCGAAGGTACTCCGCGATACTATCGGTTCATGATAATTGCGGACGACGTACTGGTTTGCCAGTCCACGGTTCTTTTTGATTTTGTGCGTGAACAGGTCGACCGTGACCGTCTTCTGCATTCTCATTTCGCCCATGTACTTTTCGTTATGGAGAATATTACACACCACCGTCGCTTGCCAAATTTCCTTGCCTTTCGGGGTCGGCACTTTTGCGACAGTCAAAGCTGCGGCTATCTCTGTGGTGCTTTTCCCTTCCAAGTAGGCGTTAAACATAAAACGGATTATTTCAGCCTCTTTCTCGACGACAATGATGTTCCCTTTCTCATCGGTATCGTATCCCATGATCGCCCACATATTGTTGACGGGGATACCCTTTGCGAACCTGCGACGGTACGACCATTTTAAGCTGTCCGATTTTTGTTTGGATTCTTCCTGGGCAACTATGCTCAATATCGTCAAAATCATTTCGCTGTTCGAATCGAGGCTGTTTATACCCTCCATCTCAAAAAACACCCCAACGGGCGGGTTCAGCAATTTGAGCTGCCGCACATACGAAATACAGTCCAGGACGTTTCGCGCAAAGCGGCTTATCGACTTCGTAACGATAAGGTTGATATTACCTGCTTTGCATTCCTCAATCATCTGCAGAAACTGCTTTCTATGCATGACCGAGGTCCCGGATATTCCTTCGTCAGCATATATCCCCTGCAATGTCCAATTCTCATGGTCATTGATATATTGGGTATAATGCTGCACCTGGAGTTCATAGCTGCTCTGCTGCGACTCTTCCTCCGTACTGACGCGACAATATGCACACACCCGCATCTCTTTGGGCGTGTCGTCAGTCTTGGCTGTGCCGACAGCTTCTATGACCTCCACTTCCACGTTATTGGCACCGTTGTAAGCGTTTTTGATTCTTTCGGCTGAGGCGGATCGTTTCCTCCGCCTCACTACACTTGTTTCCATCTTCTCACCTCCTTTTCGCCCTTGATTTGACTATAGTCATAGGCGAATTGCTGCGCGGGCATCAAATATGATAGGAAAAAATGCCCGGTTAATCTATTAAAATCGGGGTGTTTTGACAAAAAAAGTGTCCGAATACCAAGTTTTGCAAAAAAATGAAAAACCCGACCTCGTTTTTCCGAGATCGGGCATAAATTTCTTATACTGTTTACCTGTAAATGCTGATCGTCTTTAGAATATCCGACACGAGGTTTTTGCCGCTGCGGGCATCGCTCGGTGTCTTATGAAGCGTGATGACGTACTTGTCGTTCCCTTTGTATATGAGCCTGTAATGGTTACTATCTGAAACCACTTCGAACCCGATAGCCTTCAACTCCAGCAGGTCGCGTTCTTTGACGTTTTCGCCTTTGGAGAGTACCCTTTTCAAAGTCTCATCGACTTCTTTCCCCTCGCCGCGTAAGGCATTAAGGGCGAGTATTCCCTCAAGAAGTTCGTAGGCTCTTGTATTCGTTTCGGTTGTCCGTAATGCCTTTGCCAGGGTGGTTACGACAAGGTCATATTGCTCTCCGCTGAAAAACTCGTCGATTGGAGCGGCTATCAGCATTCTGCGCCCATCATCCCTCGCATTGAGGGCTTGCCGAAGACTTTCGTTCTGCGCCGCCAACGACTTGGTTTCCATGACTGCTCTATGCAGTTTCTCTTTGGCTTCTTTCAGTTGGTCCTCTAATGTACCGTTTTCGTTAATAGTCTCATTTAATAAATCCTCGCTCTCTTTCGCTCGGTGCGCTAATATTTCACCATGTAACTGTTCCCAGGAAACTCCCTCAGCATCCGTCTGCGCCGTAATGTAACTTCCCACCTCTTTGATTATCGTGGCATTGACTGAACCGTATCTTCGCCAATCTGACGGTCGGTACACTCTTGCGTTACGGGAGTGCGGGAAGTAAATTCCGATATGTCCGTTGAACGGATTCTGTCTGTTTGTTCTTTCTTTTAGTTCATCAAGATAGTTATCATCCTGTTCTGCCACCACGATGCCGATTCCCGCAAGGTCTTTTGCAAGCCATTGAACATCGACCTCATGCCCTGCCGAATCGAAATACTTGGAGACAAAGACCAGTGGCAGACTTCCTCGGTACGATCCGTTTATTGCATCGACCACCACATTGACCTCTGCTCCCGTCAGCATGATTGGTTCGGCAGATATTGGTAGTATGTCCTCCTTGAGCCGGCCGTCTTTGACAAATGCCCGAATGATTTCGGTTCTCACGGTCGGAATTTCATCAAAGCCCGTCGTATCTCCAAGGCAGTCAATGTTGATGTAAACCTTGCTTTCTGATTGTGGTGTTGTCTTTAGGATTGCCTCGGTAACCCATGTCTGCTCCCTGTAGATGTGAGTCAATTTACAAGCCTCGTATGTCGCATCTGGTCGCTTAAGTATAAAGGTTTCCAGGGTGCAATACCCTGCTTTCAATATGGTCGGCTTTGTCGTAATCTCTTCGATTTCGTATCGTTCACCGACCTCTTTGCTTGGCGGTCCCGCTTTGAGCCACTCAACTATTGTGTGTCGAAATTGCTCTGGTAGGTAACCATCCCTCATTGCCAATCGCGTTGATAAAACTTTCATGGCGGTTTCCTCCTTGCTTATAGGATACCACAAATCGCCTCCATAGTCAATTTGAACGGGTTTGCAAGAGTGGCATAAAACCATTCGTTTCTCGATATGTTCCCACAACCGAGTATATTTTATCGTCTTAAATTACCCAGAAAAATACATAAAGTCTCACGCCTTTTTACCCATCGGGACAAAGAAAAATCACCCTTCATGCTCTGGTATAAGCATAAAAGGTGATTATTTACTCCAATTTTGCCCCCAAACGGCTATTTCCGTTCGAGACAAATTAGAGTTTCAACATGTTTTGTCTGCGGGAACATGTCAAAAGGCTGTACGGACAGCAATTTATAATACCCGTCGCATCCGTCCTTCGTATATCCTGAATACTTCTTCAGCTCGTTTCCTTCTTCCCGCAATGCACCCGTCAGAATTCCGACATCACGCGCCATCGTCGCAGGATTACATGAGATCATCGCCACACTCGGAATCCCCGACGCCAGTATCGCTTTCAGCGTATCCCGATCCACACCCTTGCGCGGCGGATCGACTACAAGCATCGTTTCCGATATCTGCTGCCCTGCCAAAAGTTTCGGAAGCTCCTCCTCCACTGTTCCGCAGATATTAAAAAGTTTTCCTTCCAGCTTGTTCGGCGCAATCAGTTCATCCGCGCAATCGACCGCTTCTTTCACCGCTTCGATTCCGTATGCGCGCTTTAATTGTTTCGCAAGCATTGCCGTCAAAAGTCCGCTTCCGCTGTATGCGTCTACCGCAGTCTTTGCTCCGCATTCCGCCGCAAAACGTACCGTCCGTTCATACAGCTTTCTGCAAACACTCCGATTTACCTGTATGAACGTGTTCGGTCCGGCTTCGAACCGTATCCCGCATTCGTGCGCACTGTATTTGCCCCGACCGTACAACAACAGCCATTTATTTCCGAAAACTGCGTTTCCCGTTCCCTTGTTCACATTCTGCCACAAGGAAAAACTCTTGAACTTCTCACCGAGCATCTGCACCAGCTTGTCCGTCTCCGGCAATATATCCGTCGCCGTAACCGCCGTAATCAGAAAATTGCCGTCTACATCCCGCACGACAATATGCCGCAAATTCCCCTTGCCCGTCGTTTCGTCATAACCGCGGACACGGTATTTCTCCATATACTCTGAAAAGATACGTATGATCTCCGCCGCCCAGTCCGGATGAATATAACACCTCTGCACCGGAACGATCCTATGACTGCGCTCCGCATAAAAACCGATCACATTGCTTCCGTTCTTATCAACGCCGACCGGGATTTGCAATTTGTTCCGATACTCAAACTGAGAATCGCTCTTTACCGTCAAAGGAACATCCGCTTCGATGCCCGCTATTTTCCACAAAGCATCCGATACTGTCTTTGTTTTTGTCTTTAACTGCGCTCCGTAACGCAAATGCTGCAACTGGCATCCGCCGCACTTTGTAAACAGGGAACATTTCGGCCGCACCCGTTCATCTGCAGGTGTTAAAATCTCCAACGCCTTTGCGTATCCGATCCTGTTCTTGACCTTCAGCGCCCTGAACTTGACCTTCTCTCCCACCACGGTAAACGGTGCAAAAAACACCGTCTCCCCCATATGTACGATCCCTTCTCCGTTGCTTCCGAGCGACTCTACCAGCCCGGTAAATTCCTGATTCTTATTCGTGATTTCCGTTACGTCAGACATATATTCTCTCTCCGCAGAATATAAAACTTCAATGCCCTTCTCCGTTGTCCCTTTTTTCTTCCTTCTCTCCGTCGTTTTGCTTTTCGTTTTGCTTTTCATTTTGCGCATCGTTTCTCTCGGTGCTTCCAAAAATTTCATCTGCGTCGTCGCGAGGCGGCTGCGGCTTTGGCTGCTGCCTTCTTCCGCCTGTGCGGTCAACCTTCGATACATAAAAATCCACCAGCCTTTGACAGCGCGTCATCAGCCAATCGTAAAAAATGAAAAAAACTGCTCCGCAGACCGCAATCAACAGCCATATCCATGTATTCATCCATGCAAAAGGCAATTCGATTGCCAAAACCCTGTCAAAAAGCCACCAAGAAAGCTCCATGACACCGACAAACCAAATAGTTTTGACCGCTCCGACCAGCCATCGGTTCCAGCCGTGGCGATGCTCCAAATAATTGACCAAAGGATGCAGTCCGAAAAATGCCAGAAACGGTACAAATTTATAAAATTGCTGTATTCCGCCAAACAGCAAACATAAAAGCGATGTCGCCGCATAGGCTAAAAATCCGCCCAGGCGCATATCTTTGGCAAGCGGCAGCATTAAAGCGATCGAAGCAAACAAATACCCCGACGCAAATGCCGCCGGAATATTCAGACCGATTGCCATAAAGACGGTCGCCAATGCACAGGATACAGCCGCCAAAGCGATTTGAAATGATCTTTTCCGCATAGCCTCGGACGCGCCCGAGGCGCGCCGCGTCTCCCGCGATCGGGAAACCGTCCTTTATCTGCAACCGCAGCAAGCGTTCATGCAGCAGTTGAACAACATATTGCACGCACAGCATGTCGCGCATTGTTCACAAAAACCGCCGCCCATCTGCTGCTGGCTTTCATCATACCCAGGCTGCGCATTGGGAGCACCCTGCCCCTGCGTATATCCGCCCTGCGTGCGCGCCGTATCCGCCTGTTTTTTATCGTAATCGATCTTCTCTTTCAGCTTATTGTATGCCGTACGGTATTTTTCATTGGACGAATCCATCTGGATCGCAATCTCAAGCTGCTTTTTGCTCTCATTCATCCAATTCTTTTTATAGAATACAACAGACTGCAGATAATGCCATTCGGCAGGACGCTCGTTGAACTCGTCCAGTACCGCCTGCGCTTCGTTGATCTTTCCGTCTCGGATATACTGTTCCGCCTTCGCATACGAAGAACTTGCATCCCCTGCCGAACGCTGTTCGCGGCGCTCCGTCATGATCTCATTGTAAGCGACCTCGATCTTGTTGAGCATTTTCGCCGCTTCGTTTCCCGCTTCTCCTTCCAGAAAACGGTCTTCCGAATATTTCTTTTTCAGCTCCTCATACCGCGCGGTTATCTCTTCGTCCGTCGCCGTTTCCGTTACGCCTAAAAGATCATAGTACTGTTTACTCATCTTTTTTCCTTTGGCTTCCGCCCTATTTTATTTTGATTTTTTCAGGTTTCGTCCGGCTCCCTTTACACCCGCACATCACACGCTTTGTTGCGGCAGGCAGACCACGCAGAATAATGTTGTCCGTGAGATCATGATTAAAATAAAACCGAATCTTCTTCAGATTCTCTGCGTTTGAGGCAAAAATACTCCGGAATACAAAATCCACTTCTTCTCCATTTTTTTCCAGCATCTGAACACGTGAATCCGCACCATATGCCGCATAAAACGGATTATAATTTTTCTTTTTCCTGTCTTTATCGTAGTCGTCCAGCGCATCGATCAGATAAACCCACTTTCCGATCCCATAAAACAGGTTGTGCGTAAATTCATTTTTATATTCATCCAGACAAATATCCGAAAGATCCGCCAGCATATTTGCCGATGGATCCGCCGCCATGTCCGCCGATGCACAGTTTTTCCGCTCCAGTTCTTCCTGCTGCAATAAATATTTTCGGATCACCTGCGCAAGCTCCGCATGCAGTTTCTCCGCTTTTTTGAATCCGCTCCGAAAAAAACTGCGGCTAAGTCTGCCCTTGTTCTCATCCTGCATGTCGTCCGTCAGTTTATAATACGTCAAAAGAGTATTCAGACAGGCACATGCCCGCGTGATCTCGTCGTCTTGTGTGATCGGTCGCTTGGAAATCGGGTGTAAAACACAATGTTTCTGCTCGATCTTTACGTCGCAATTTTTGATGTTATGCAGGATCGCCGACAAAAACGTAATGTCATACGATAACCCCATTCGCGCCATCTGTCCGCAACTGCCGCCTATACTCTTGCATAACCCGCAATACAGCGCTTTGTAAAGAACCCCGTCTTTCACATACATATACGGAATTTCCGGCTGAATGTATCCGAACACTCTGATCAGTCCCCCGAATAAAATCCGACTTTACGATATACTTTGGATAACGTCTTGCGTGCAATGCGGAACGCAGATTCCGCACCCTGCTTCATGACCCCGTTCAGATATGCCTTATCGGCCAAAAGCCGAGCTTTCTCCGCCTGGATCGGCGCCAGCGCATCTGCAACCGCCTCGCCTACCGCCATTTTGAAATCGCCGTAACCTTTTCCTGCAAATTCTTTTTCGCAATCCGCAATGCTCTTTCCTGTAAAAGCATGGTATATCGTCAAAAGATTGGACACGCCCGGCTTTTCTTCCGGCGCGTACCGGATCTCACTGTCGCTGTCCGTTATCGCACGCTTGAATTTTCGGATCACCGTATCTTTATCGTCGCTCATCGTTACAAACGCGTTTGCATTGTCATCCGACTTGCTCATCTTTTTGGAAGGATCCGCAAGGCTCATGATCTTGGCACCGCTGTCCTTCAGAATATAACCGTCCGGTACCGTAAAGGTCTGTCCGTAGCGATTATTAAAACGGATCGCAAGGTCTCGCGTCAGCTCCAGATGCTGTTTCTGATCCGCGCCAACCGGAACAAGCGCCGCCTGATACAGCAAAATATCCGATGCCATCAGGACTGGATAATCCATGAGGCCCATGTTCACGTTTTCCGCATGCTTCGCACTCTTATCCTTAAACTGCGTCATACGGGAAAGTTCGCCAGGGTACGTGATCGTGTTTAAAACCCATGTGAGCTCACAATGCGCAGGCACTTGCGACTGCACAAACAATACACACTTGTTCGGATCAATCCCGCTCGCCAAAAACAGCGCCATGAGTTCCAGTGTATTTTTCCGCAAAGCCGCCGCTTCCTGCGGCACCGTGATCGCATGCAAATCCGCCACCGCATAAATGCAGTTGTATTCATCCTGCAACTTCGAAAAATTCCGGATCGCTCCGATATAATTCCCGATCGTTACCGAACCGCTTGGCTGTACCGCCGAAAACAAACTTTTTTTAACTTGTTCTTCCATGGTTTCCCTCGATTTATATTCCTATTCAGTATATCATACCAGACCCGAAAATGCAAACAACTTACGCCTCTCCCCTTCGAAAATCATCTTTTTTGTCCGTTTTTATCACACAATTTTCGATTTATACGACTTTTCGCACCTTTCGCCTTTTTTCGCCCTCTCCTCACACAATACCGCCATATGCCGCCTATATTTCTTTCACGATTCCCTGCCAACCCCTTCTCCTTTTCCTCTCGTTTTTTCTGCAACTGTTGACTTTTCTTTCGGAAAGAGTATAATATACTTAATTATGAAAAAAGGTTGGGGGGAAAATAACATGAAATACCGCAGATTTTTTGTTTTTATCGTCGAATTGTTTGCCGTATGCAGTGCTATTCTGTTCATCCCCGTCATAACCGTCCAAGCTTTCTACCCAACACAGTCCGCATCTTTTCACGCCAATCTGATCAGCGGATTATTCTTAAAATCCGTTACGGTTGGCGACATTTCTTTCTTTTGTTATTCCGACCAAAGCTCTGTCGTTTTACTGATTCTGCTTGCCTGTATCGGAACAATTTTGCTTTCTTTCAAAAAAAGCCTGTGGGCCGGCATACTATTCTATATTGTTACACTTATTTTATTGGCAGTCGGCAGCAACATCGAAGTTACCGTTCTTGTTTCCCCTGCTTTGCAAAATCAAGGCCATTCAGTTTACCAAGGACCCAGCCCCTTTGCCCTTTTTGACCTGCTGATATTTACAATTATACCCGTTCTCCAATTTCTGCTTCTCAAAAAGAAACACATTTTCGAAAAAGACGCAGATTTTGAAACAAATGCCGAAAATAATTTACTGTAAAAATCCAATGAACATGAAACAGGTCATCAAGTGAAAAAAGGCGTGTCTCACAAAAAATTTGTGGGAC
>ENA-UOJL01000380-UOJL01000380.1-human-gut-metagenome-genome-assembly--contig:-P47-NODE-380-length-67215-cov-9.169223_pt1 | contig 67215 bp, 78 predicted proteins | sample MGYA00242347_ERZ723894 | MGnify/ENA metagenome assembly ERZ723894
TGCCGTACAGTTAGCGGCAATTTGCTTAAATTTTGCTTCGTTAAAAGGTACTTTTGCCATAATTATCATCTTTTTAGGTATAACATAATATTAAAATACAGTAAAAAATAAGAAAGATTGCACTGTTCGGCTCTTCAAAAATGCTGCGGCTCCTCCGATTCCGTCCGGGCACAGCACCGGACTCTCTAAAGCAATTACCTTAAATTAAGTTAAGCCGCCGCAGTTTTTGCCTGCCGCCTCACAGTACAAATCTTTCTTAAACTATATAAGCTGTCTTAATTACCTTACATTAAAAATCAAATCTTACACCGGCATTCCACTGCCACGGAGTTTCAATATCGCCGCCGTATGTTTTTTCCACATCAAAATACAGGTGCGAAGTTTCGCTGAGGTTGATGTTGGTGCCAATGCCTACTTCAAACCAGCCGCCGCCAAGGTCCTGGTTGTAAACCGCGCTGTTAATGCCGTCTGTCATTTTTACATTGGTATCGCCGTCAAAGTCATACAGGTAGCTTGCTTTTACATATACATTGCCTGCACCAATATCCTTACCTGCCGCAAAGCCTAAACGCCCTACTACGCTGTCCATTGCGTCCTGCGTTACTCTTACGTCACGGCTCGTGGTATAGTTAGCACTGCTTAAATGCCCGTAAGTTAACTGTACCTGCGGCTCAATCCAAAAATCATTGCCTGCTTCAATGCGTTTGCCATATTCAGCGCTGAAGGCATAACCGTTGTTTCTGTAATCGCCGGTGCTTTCAATGCCGCTGCGTCCAAATACATCAAATTCGTTATCCAAACGTGCATATTTAGCGCTTAAATCAACATATTGTCCGTCGTCAGCAACGTAAGTGCCGTATACGGTAAAGCCGGTGGACTGGTTTTCACCACTGCCGGTTGCAAAGCTGCTCTTGCCTTCGGTACGGCTGATGGCGCCGCCGATATACCAGTTGCTGTCGCCTACTTTTTCATCATAGCCTAACTGGTAAGTGCTGTACTGGTTTTTAATATCCATATCGCCGTACTTGCTTTCGCCGCGTTTCATGCGTGCCCAAATTCCGGCTTCGCCGTTACTGCTGCGCAGTTCGCCCATACGCTGGTGCATTTCGTCATTTTCTGCACGCCATGCCATAAAGGCTACGTTGGCAAGTTCGGTAATGCCTTCGTTAGCAATATGTCCTTTTTCAATAACAGTGTTAGCAATAATATTGCCATATTCATCTACCAATGCAGTAGTTTCGCCTATAATATCGCTTTCCTGTGCAAGTACGCTGTCTAACTGATTACCATTTGTAATTTCAACAGTATCTGCTAAATCCTGCAAGCTGCCAGCAAGGTCATTTCTGTTAAACTGGCTGGTTGCAGTAGAAGTGCCGATAACCTGAACATTTTGGTTAGTACTATTTTCGATAGTTACTAAACCATCACCAAGAGCATCGGTTGTAACCACAAATTCACTGCCACTTAAACTATCAATATTTAATTTTTGACTTTCAGTAAAAACTTTAACACCAGCACCATTAGATGTTAAATCTTCAATGCTATAATTACCACTTTCTTCATGTCCGGATAATGGAACTTCTGCATACAATCCATTAACAATACCGCCTAAATCAATAACAGCATTTTCTGATAATGTTGTTGCACCAGTAAGTTTACTATTATCACGCATATAAATAGTTCCGTCAGAAGTTACAGTTTCAGCAGTCGCGCCTTGATTTAAAACTAATTCTGCCCCAGTATTTACTGTAACATCACTACTTTTAGCATTTTCATAAATAGTTTGACGTCCACCGTTTTCAATAATCGTTTTACTTACAACTGCCCCCTCTTTTACACCTTGCCAACCATTTTCTTTAATAGTAGTATTAGTTACAAAACCGCCAGTAATAGTTGCACTACCATATCCTTCCACTGTTAAGCCATCAATACTACCACCATCTACGCCCATATAAGAAGTATTATCCTTGTCAGTGCCACCTAAAGCAACATTAGACAAACTGCCACCATGTACAATAAACGTATTATTGGTTCCCGAAGTAATTGTATTAATTGTGCCATTATTGATTGTAACAACAGAATCTTTTTCTGCATTTATATTATTAGCATTAATAGTTTCGCTTGAATTTTTATCTCCTATATTTAAAGCAGTTCCACTTAAAGTCAAATCTTTAATATTACCTGCATTAACATCTATTATTCCATTTGTAGCCGTGGTAGAATGTAAAGTACCATTAACTAAATCAATTCGACCTTTATTAAGTTCACTATTTTCTACAGTACCACCATTTATTACAAGACTACCGCCATCAACATTAGTATACTGTGCTACACCACTATTAACAGTAAACATACCGCCTTTTACCGTTGTTTCATTCATTGTACCTTTATTTAAGACAATTTGGCCATTGCTTAAAGTATTGCCGCTTGCTGTCCCTTCTCTAACTTCCACATACGCACCGTCAATCGTGCTATTTTTTAAATAACCATTAATTACATGTACAGTTACTCCAGAGTTTAATTTAATATCATCTGCTGTACCATTATCTTCAATTCTGACATGTCCGCCATTTACTGTAGAATTTTCAAAGCTACCATTAGTTACATTAACGGAACCTGAATTCATAGTCATACCGGTAACTTCACCGTCATAATTTTTATCCCCGACAGAACCCCCAATATAAATATTGCCGCCATTGTTTACTAAATTTGACGCATTACCTCCACGTACAAAGACTTGTGCATTTTGCCCAACTTGTGTTCCAATTGCTGTGCCATAAACATCTTGGCGTCCACCAGTTCCACTTTCATTGCCTGTTAAAACTGTATTTTTTGCAGTCGCACCTTCATTAACTATTTGGCAAGCTTGTGAAGTACCACTATTAGTAACTGTTATATTATCAGAAACATCACCAGCTTGTAATGTACCGCCATTGGATCCACCCCAACCAGTAATTGTTCCGCCATTGTACGTTTCAGCACTTGCCATGCCATACGGCATTGCCAAAATTAAACCAAGAGTAATACTTTTTGCCAACAGCTTATTGCTTTTCATAAATTAACATCCCTTTCATTATTTTTCAGATTTTTTAATATTTATTTATAAACAACTCGCTTACTGAAATTATACCATACATTTACCCCCCCGCAAGACGCTTACTAAATAAATAATCCGTACTGTACGTTGTCTTGCACACTGGTAACTTTTTTTGTAAAGCCAAAACTTTTAATTTAACATATAAAATTTTTTAAAACAAGGTCTTTACAAACCGTGCGGCGTTCCGTTATAATCTTGCTTACGCCGCTTTTGCGTGGCCACGGTAAAGCTGGTAAGTTTAAAATTTGGAGGTTTTTGTGATACAAAGAAAAAATTTGTCATCTTTCAGCCAAATACAGGGCAGGGTTTTAAAACCTGCCGTGCCGGAAATGGATATTATCCCTAAAACCGTGCGCCACAAAACTTTTACCACTTTGGCAAATAAAACAAAAAGTTTAATTACTGCCGCCCAAAATGGCAATAAACAGGCTTTGAAACAGCTTTGCCTTGCTTTTGAGCCTTTGTTCCGCAGTGAAATGCGCCGCGATATGTTTTACAATGCCCTTGGCTTTGAGGAGGGGTTAAGCCTTGCAAGGTTAAAGTTTATTGAGCTTGTATTAACATATAACGGAGCTGATTACGAGCATTTTGCAGGGTATGTTAGGTGCCGTATTCACTTTGCACTGTATGATGAAGTGAAGAAAGTATGGGCAGATGAAAATAAAAAAGCGCCCCTGCCCGATTGTGAGGCAGAGGGCGCTGAGTTCAGCGACGATGTTATTGAACGTGAGGAATTAAGTATTTTATTAAAACTGGCGCTTAATAAGTTAACCGCCAAACAGCAAAAAACTATTAACGCTTTATATTTTGAAGGCTTAAGCGGCAAAGAAACAGCCAGATTATTAAACTGCACGCCTGCCATGGTTACCAAACACCATAAACAGGCTCTTAAAAATTTAAGGTATAAAGTTTCATAATAAAAATAAAAAAGGTTGTACTGTATGGCTTTTGCCAGCCGGTACAACCTTTTTTGTTAATTTGTTATTTTGCGGCAATTACTTCAATTTCGCAAAGTACGCCTTTGGGTATGCCTTTAACGGCAACGCAGCTGCGTGCAGGTTTGCCGGTAAAGTATTTTGCATAAACTTCATTAAAAGCGGCAAAGTCTGCCATATCTGCCAAAAAGCAGGTGGTTTTTACTACGTTTTCGTAGCCAAGGCCTGCTTCTGCCAAAATTGCGCCTACATTTTTGCAGCTTTGTTCTGCCTGTGCGGTAATGCCTTCCGGCACTTCGCCGGTAGCGGGGTCAACAGGAATCTGCCCGGAAGCAAAAAGCATGCCGCCAATTTCAATTGCCTGAGAGTATGGGCCAATAGCGGCCGGAGCTTTTTCGGTAGAAATTACTTTCATTTTAAAACCTCCTGAAAATATTTTTTCTGTTTTAAGTATAACAGCAAAAGAGATTTTGCTCAACTTTTTGCGGCAAAATAAAACAGCCGCCGTAAAAGCACGGCGGCCAAAGCAGCACCTGCACCCCAACGGGCACTGCAAGAGGAGTAGAGAATGAGTATCTGAGAACGTTAAATGAATTTTAAAAATCAATATTCCAACCTGCGCAGGCAAGATAAAAACCCGTCTTTCCAAAACGAAAAGACGGGTTCAGATAATTACAATCAAGAGGCCCTGCCACTCTCACATAAACAAAGCCGGTTGGTTAGTAAACATCTCCTTCCTGTCTCCCGCAGGTCAAGCAGTGATGCTTATACAGGCTGGGTGACCGGCTCCGGCTTTTATTGCCGTTACGGCGACGGGATCGCATCGGATTTGCACCGATAAACATTTAAACAGTTACTGTACCTGTACGAAATATTGATTTGTTGCCCTAATTATAACTATTACTAATAGTGTTGTCAAGCCTTTTGGTAAAAATTTACCATTTTTATTTTTGTGTTATAATATCCTAATTGATATTATTTATCTTTAAAGTACCACGTCAGCCCCATTGGCACGGTGATATTTAAAATAAGCATTCTAACCAGCTGATATGTTAAAATTATCGAAACGTTTTCGCCCATGCTCATGCCTGCAAGGCACATTTCGGCAATGCCGCCGGGGGCCATTGCCAAAAAGGCGGTTATAAGCGAAAAGCCGTAAATGCCGGAAAGATAGTAGGCCATGGCAACGCTGACAGCAATAATTATTAAGATGCCTGTTATTATAAACGGCATAAGGCGGGCGGTTTCTTTTATGCGCGCAGGGTCAAGCAGCATGCCCATATACAGGCCGATGCTTATTTGCGCAACCGTCATTAGAGGGTCGGGCACGGGCTGAAAGGTGCCAAAAAAGTATGAGCAGGCAGACGCGGCGAGCGTAGGCCCCAACAGGCGCGGCGTTGGTATATGCAGCTTTTGCAGAACAACAGCGCCAATTGCGGCGATAGGCACCATCCACAGCCAGGTGTAGCCGCCTGTTTGCGCTGCCGGAAGTGCGGTGTCTTTTATTTCCGCCCCAAGGCCGTGCACAACCAGAAACGGTACGATGATAATGGCGCTCATGAGGCGCAGGGTTTGCATTACCATTACCACGCTGAAATCAACGCGCTTGTCGGTTTCGCTCATGAGCATCATTTGCGTAAGCCCGCCGGGCATACATCCCATTACGCAGCTTTGCAGATTGGCGTAGCTGTGGCGTGATGTCCACCACGCTATGATAACCGAAGCACCTACGGCGGCGCCGGTTGCTTCAAGCACACCAAGCGACTGCATGGAAAGTTCGTGCATGGTTTCTGCCGTAAAGTTGCGCCCAATGCCGTAACCGGCTACGCAAAGGCCAAGTTCGCGCCACTGGCGCGGCCAGTATACCTGTGCGCCTATAACTTTCCAGAACATGGAGGATACTATGCCGCCGAGCAAAAACGGTATAGGTATTGCCATGTATTGAAAAAGAAAGCCTATAAGCACTGCCAGCCCGAACATCATCAGGCGCCTTACATGCAGCATTATGTCAAAAATCCCCATACAAACCACTCCCTACAATCTGTGCGCTTACAAAATCATCTGTGGTTTTCCAGTGCCGTCATAATACGGTTAATAAGTTCACTGCGCATAGTGTTCTGCGTTACCGAATAAGTTATAATACGGCTGTCGTCAAGCCCAAGTTCGCGTTTAAAAAGGGCTTTCTGGGCCATGGCTGCATTTTTGGAAAGTTTATCGGCTTTAGTGAGAATAATCTGCACGTTAAGGCCGCAGCCCAGCAGCCAGTGGTAACACTCTATGTCGCTTTCCATCGGCTTATGGCGGATATCAATCAGCTGGCATACTAATGCCAGGTTGTCCGAACCTGAAAGATATTTGCTGATAAAGCCGGACCATAAATCTTTATTGGATTTGCCTGTTTTGGCAAAGCCGTAACCGGGCAAATCGACAAGGTAAAACTGTGCTGTATCGGCGCCGCCTTCTACATTGCGTTTGGCGTTCAGCAAATAGTAGTTAATTGTTTGCGTTTTGCCGGGGGTGGCGCTTACGCGTGCCAGCCCGTTGCGGCGGCAGAGCGAGTTAATAAGAGAAGATTTGCCGACATTGGAGCGCCCGATAAAGGCGGCTTCAATCATTTGCGGCGAAGGGTACTGTTCTGCCTTAACGGCAGACGTGACAAACTGCGCACGGACTATGTCCCAAACTCCTTTGTTCATCGCGTTTAATCCTCCAATGCTATTTTTAACACCTCGTCCATATGTTTTACGGGAATAAAGTGCATTTTTGCACGTACGTTTGCGGGCAGTTCTTCCAAATCCTGCTCGTTTTTAGCCGGCATAATAATGGTTTTTACGCCGTAGCGGTGGGCAGCCAGGAATTTTTCCTTAATGCCGCCAACCGGAAGCACTCTGCCGGAAAGCGTTATTTCGCCAGTCATGGCAAGGTTCTTTTTAACTTTGCGGCCCGTTAACGCCGATATCATTGCCGTTGCCATGGTAATGCCGGCCGAAGGCCCGTCTTTAGGTATTGCGCCTTCCGGAAGGTGAATATGAATATCGGTAGTTTCGTAAAAATCTTTGGCAAGGCCAAGTTCATCTGCGCGCGAACGGATGTAGGTATAACCCGCCTGGGCAGATTCTTTCATAACGTCGCCAAGCTGGCCCGTTAACGCAAGATGCCCTTTGCCTTTGCAGGCCACAACTTCTACCTTAAGCAGTTCGCCGCCGACGCGGGTCCAGGCAAGGCCGGTGCAGATGCCGGCTGCTGCTTCGAGGCTTACATCGTCTTCCAGATAAATTACCTTGCCGAGATATTTATGTAAATTTTTAGCTGTTACTTTTGCGCTTTTGGCTTCGCCGTTAACAATGCGCAGAGCGGTTTTACGGCAGACTGCCGCAATTTTGCGTTCCAGATTGCGCACGCCTGCTTCGCGCGTATAGCCGCGTATAATCATGCGCAGCGCATCTTCCGTTATGGAAAGCGTTTTGGCCGTTAAGCCGTTATTCTGGCGTTCTTTCGGCAAAAGATGCAGTTCTGCAATTTTTACCTTTTCATCTTCGGTATAGCTGGAAAGCTGCACCACTTCCATACGGTCAAGCAGTGCGGGCGGAATTGTTTCCACGGTGTTGGCCGTTACAATCCAGAATACCTGCGACAGGTCGAAAGGTATTTCAACATAATGGTCGCTGAAGGTGTTGTTCTGTTCCGGGTCTAAAACTTCAAGCAGTGCAGAAGCAGGGTCGCCGCGGAAATCGGACGACATTTTGTCCACTTCGTCCAGCAGAAAAACAGGGTTCATAACGCCGCAGGTTTGCATGCCGTGAATAATGCGGCCCGGCATTGCGCCGATATATGTACGGCGGTGTCCGCGGATTTCGGCTTCGTCATGCACGCCGCCCAGCGACATGCGTGTAAATTTACGGTCGATTGCGCGGGCAACGGACTGCGCCAGCGAAGTTTTGCCCACGCCCGGCGGCCCGACAAGACACAAAATTGGCCCTTTGCCGCTTTTGGTAAGAGCACGCACCGCAAGGTATTCCAAAATGCGCTCTTTAACTTTTTCAAGGCCGTAGTGGTCTTTGTTAAGCACTTTTTCGGCGTGTTTTAAATCAAAGTTATCCTTGCCGTAAATGCCCCACGGCAAAGCAAGAAGCGTTTCCACATAATTGCGGATAACGCCGCTTTCTGCCATCATCGGCGGCATTTTATACAAGCGGTCAAGCTCTTTGTTAATTTTATCTGCTACTTCTGGCGGCAGGTCGCGGCCTTCCATCTGCTTTTTGTATTCGTCAACTTCGGCCTGGCGTTCATCGCCTTCGCCAAGCTCTTTGTTAATAACCTTAATTTGCTCACGCAGATAATATTCACGCTGGTTTTTTTCTATTTGTTTGCGTACTTCCTGCGTAATGTTTTTTTCGAGCTCGGCAATTTCAAGTTCTTTGCACAAAAAAGTATGCAGCTTGTGCATACGCTCTTTTACATCGGCAAGTTCCAGCAGTTCTTCTTTTTCGTCAATGCTGATTGTTAAATAACCGGCAATGATATCGGCAATTTCACCGGCGGTAGTTATGTTTTTAAAGTTAAGCATAACTTCGGTGGTTACTTTTTTGCCGGTAACAAGCCATTTTTCAAAACTTTGCAGCAGCACGCGGCGCATGGCTTCGGTTTCGGAATTTTCTTCCGGCTCAACGCTGGCTACCGGCATAGCAAAGCCTTCAAGGTAAGTATCTTTAAAAGGTGCGTCAATTAACGAAGTAAGTTCTGCCCTTTCAAGCCCCTGAATTAAAATACGGATTGCACCGCTCGGCAGTTTTAAAAGCTGCTTAATTTCGGCAACAACGCCATAATTATACAGTTCTTCGCGTTTCGGGTCTGCGGTTTCGGCATCACGCTGAGTTACCAGCAGTATTTTTTTATCAAGCTGCATGGCAGCATTAACCGCATTTATTGATTTATCCCTGCCTACATCAAGGTTTACCGTCATTCCCGGGAATACGATAATTCCTCTTAACGCCAGCAGGGGCATTAATTTTCCTGATGCTTCCATTTATATTAGCATCCCCCTATTTTATATTAAAATTCAAATCTCTTATAATTGTATCACAAAAGGCCCATAAAACCAAAAAGAGGGAAGGTTAAAATCCCCTTCCCCCATTATTTTTCTTTCAGCCTGCCGCCACAATCATTTTAGGTTCTGCATGATTGCGGATGGAATCGGCCGTTACAATACATTTTACAACATCACTGCGCGAAGGCACGTCGTACATTACATTGCGCATTACCGCTTCAATAATGGCGCGCAGTCCACGCGCACCGGCACTGCGTTTCAGTGCTTCTTCGGCAATGGCGTCCAGTGCATCCGGCTCAAATTCAAGTTCTACATTGTCCATAGCCAAAAAGTGCTGATACTGTTTTACCAGTGCATTTTTAGGCTCCTGCAAAATCTTAATCAGCGCGGCTTTGTCCAGTGCTTCAAGCGTTACAACAACCGGCAGGCGTCCGGCAAATTCCGGTATCAAACCAAACTTCATCAAATCTTCCGGCAATACCTTTTTAAAGGTATCCGTCAGGCTGATTTCGTCCTTGGTTTTAATATCGGCGCCAAAGCCCATATTCTTTTTGCCCGTGCGTGCGCTGATGATGCTTTCCAGCCCGTCAAACGCGCCGCCGCAGATGAACAGAATGTTTGTGGTATCAATCTGCAAAAATTCCTGGTGCGGATGTTTGCGCCCACCCTGAGGCGGAACATTGGCAACCGTGCCTTCCAGAATTTTCAGCAGAGCCTGCTGTACGCCTTCACCGGAAACATCCCTCGTAATGGAAGGATTTTCGGACTTGCGCGAAATTTTGTCAATTTCATCAATGTAGATAATGCCGCGCTGTGCGCGTTCAATATCGTAATCTGCATTTTGGATTAAACGCAGCAGAATGTTCTCCACGTCCTCGCCTACATAACCGGCCTCCGTTAAAGCGGTGGCATCGGCAATGGCGAAAGGAACCTGCAATATTTTTGCCAGAGTCTGCGCCAGCAGTGTTTTGCCGCTGCCGGTAGGCCCAAGCATTAAAATGTTGGATTTTTGCAGTTCAACATCCTTGTCGCCGGGAACATGGTTAAGTTCGTAGTCAATGCGTTTATAATGGTTGTAAACGGCTACGGCAAGGGTTTTTTTAGCTTCTTCCTGGCCGATTACATATTCATCCAAAATTGCTTTTATTTCTTTGGGTTTGGGCAGTTCGGCAATTTCAGTATGGTTTACAGCCCTTGCCCGCATTTCTTCTTCAAGCATTTCATTGCAGAGTTTTATACACTCATCGCAAATAAACAAATCACCTTCGCCAAGCACTTTGCTGAACATTTTGCTGACCTGCGCTTCGCGCTTGCCGCAGAAAGAGCAAACCGGGGCATCATGGTGATTGTCCCCACCGAATTTCATTTTGAGTATCTCCTTAAAGCCTTTATTTTTCATTAGCAGGTTTACGCGATACCACTTCGTCAATCAGGCCGTATTCTTTGGCCTCCTGGCTGGACATGTAGTTATCGCGGTCAGTATCCTGCGCAATCTTTTCTTTGGTTTGTCCGGTATGGCTGGCTAAAATACCGTTCATTTCATCACGGATGCGCAGAATTTCACGCGCGGTGATTTCAATTTCGGAAGCCTGCCCCTGAACGCCGCCCAGCGGCTGATGAATCATAACTCTGGAGTACGGCAGGGCAAAACGTTTGCCCGGAGCACCGGCAGCCAGAAGCACGGATGCCATGCTGGCGGCCATGCCCATGCAGATTGTGGAAACATCAGGCTTTATGTACTGCATTGTATCATAAATTGCCAGGCCGGCGCTTACGCTGCCGCCCGGGCTGTTAATGTAGAGATGGATATCCTTATCGGGGTCTTCCGACTCTAAAAAGAGCAGCTGGGCGATAACGAGATTGGCCATAGTATCATCTATTTCGCCGGTAACAAAAACTATCCTGTCCTTTAAAAGGCGGGAATATATATCGTAAGAGCGTTCTCCGCGGTTTGACTGTTCTACAACTATTGGCACATAATTCATTATTGTCACACCCCTTTACTGTGGTTTAACCGCGCTTAAATTATTTCGCGCTGTCAATGATTACATGGGCAGCTTTGCGGCGCAGAATGTTTGCGAGCAGCAGGCCCATAGTGCCATTGGATTTAATGATTTTCTTAACGTCTTCAAGAGTTGCGCCATGCTGGGAAGCGATAGCGGAAAGTTCGCTGTCAACATCTTCCATGGATACCTGGATGTTTTCAGCTTTGGCAATAGCGTCAAGAACGAGGTCGGTTTTAACGTTTTCAACAGCAGCGTCATGCTGGCGTTCACGAAGCTGTTTCATGTCGATGCCGCTGTACTGCATGTACTGTTCCAGAGTGAGTTTGCGTGCTTCAAGGCTCATGCGCATTTCGTCAATCATCTGGGTTACGCGGTCTTCAATCATGATTTCGGGAACTTCAAATTCCGCATTGGCAACTGCAAGGTCAATCAGTGCTTTTTCATAAGCAATCTGGGCATTGTTTTCAGCTGCTTTCTGCATGCGTTCTTTGTAGCTTGCGCGCAGTTCTTCAACGGTTTTGCAATCGCTGTTTGCTGCTACATATTCATCGGTAAGTTCCGGCAGTTCTTTGCGTTTTACGTCCTGTACGTTTACTTTGAAGATTGCCTGTTTGCCGGCCAGTTCTTTAACAAAGTATTCTTCCGGGAAGGTTACGTCCACATCGGTGGAATCGCCTTTTTTAAGGCCTACAAGCTGGTCTTCAAAGCCGGGGATAAAGGAGTTGGAACCAACTTCCAGAGGATAGCCTTTGCCTTCACCGCCGCTGAACGGTTCGCCGTCAACGGTGCCTGCAAAGTCGATAATGGCAAAGTCGCCTTTTTCAATTACAGCGCCTTCTTCAGCTTCTACCATTTTTGCATGGCGGCTGCGCAGGCCCTGTACCTGTTCTTCAACTGCTTCGTCGGTAACTTCAACTGCTTCTTTTTCTACATGCAGTTCTTTGTAATCACCAAGTTTAACTTCCGGTTTGAGGGTTACTTTAATGGTAAGTTCCATATCTTTGTTTTCTTCAAATACGGAATCTTCAACCTTCGGGTCGGATACCGGAATCAGTTTTTCCTGTTCCAGAGCTTCGGTATAGCACTGGTTAGCAACCAGTTCAAATGCTTCTTGTTTTACTGCTTCTTTGCCATAGTGCATTTCGATAATATTGCGGGGGGCTTTGCCTTTACGGAAGCCGGGGATATTTACCTGGCCTGCAATTTTTGCAACGGCTTTTTTAAAGCCTTTGTTTACTTCCTCTGCGGGCAAAGTGATTTTAAGAGTTGCGTCGTTGCCGACTCTTTCTACTGTTACGTTCATTAATAAATCCTCCCTTAATTATATGTGCTGATTATTACAGCATGTTTTTTACATTAGTTTTATTGTTAAAAATGCAGCTGTTTACACACATTGCTCATAATATAATATCACAACCAGCGGTACTTGACAAGAATTTTACTGCTATTCCTACAATATATCATTATTCTTTTCTGAATAAATTCAAAAAACCCGGCAGTAAACTGCCGGGCTGACAATTCATGGAGCGGAAAACGAGATTCGAACTCGCGACCCCCTCCTTGGCAAGGAGGTGCTCTACCACTGAGCTATTTCCGCGTCTCTCAACAACGAAGTTAATTATACAGCAGTAAAATCTGTTTGTCAACAACTTTTTTAATTAATTTTAAAAAATTCCCAAAACAATCTGGCTTATATTTTTGGAATGGTCGGAAACGCGCTTCAGGTTTATTAAAATTTCCATCATCATAAACCCGGCAACAGGGTCGCAGCGTTTTTCGTTAAGGCGTACAATATGGTTTTTGCGGATTTCTTTCTGCGCTTTTTTAACCTGACGGCAAATATCCCACGCTTCCTGCGCCAGCACCTTATCGTTATTGGCAAGCGCTTCCATGGCTTTGCCGCTGGCCTGCATAACCAGTTCGCCCAAAGCGCGCAGTTCGGTTTTGGCTTCTTCGCTGAATTTAACATCGTCTTCAAACATGCGGCGCGCATCTTTGGCAAGCGCTTCGCCGTGGTCGCCGATACGTTCAATATCCGTGCAGGCGTGCAGCAGCCTTGTATGCATTGCCGAAAGCTCGGCGCCCATTTCCTTTTCGCTCATTTTGGTAAGGTAACGGGTTATGTCTTCTTCAAGCGCGTCAATTACAGGTTCATGTTCAAGCACGTATTTAATTTTATTTTCGTCCTTGTCTTCCAGTGCCTGCATGCCAACTTCAACATTATGGCGCGCCATGTTGCCCATGCGCACAATTTCCTTAATGGCAAGCCCCATAGCAATGGAAGGAGTTACCAGCATTTTCTCATCAAGATATGCAGGTTTGCGCGAAATAATTTCGCCTTTGCCCGGCAGGCATTTTTCTATAAATTTAATGTATAAACCGGTAAACGGCATAAACAGCAACGTATTTACCACGTTAAACGCCGTATGCGCGTTGGCAATCTGGCGTGCAATATCGTCTGCCGGAGAAATTGCCAGCACCAGTTTTATAAACAGCCCCATAAAGGTTATAAAAATAATGCTGCCGATAAAGTTAAACATTACATGCGCCAGCGCTACTCTTTTGGCCGTAATATTGGCACGCAGCGAAGCAAGCACAGCCGTAATGCAGGTACCGATATTATCGCCCAGAAGTACGGGAATTGCGCCTTCCAGCGGAATAAGCCCCTGATTGGCAATGGCAATTAAAACGCCGATTGTTGCACTGCTGGACTGAATAACCATGGTCATTACAAGGCCTACGCCCACGCCGAGAATCGGGTTATCGGAAAAGCGGCCGATAAAATCAATAAAGCCCTGGTATTCGCGCAGCGGCATTACGGAATCGCTCATCATTTCCATGCCCAGCATTAAAATGCCGAAGCCCAAAATTACCTGGCCGATATATTTGCCGCGCTGGCGTTTTGCCAGAAGATGCACGGCAAAACCGATAGCAAGAAACAGAGTGATGTAATCGGTAAGCTTAAAGGCAATAAGCTGTGCCGTCATGGTTGTGCCGATATTGGCACCCATTACAACGCCGAAGGCCTGCTTTAAATTCATCAGCCCTGCGTTTACAAAACCAACCGTCATTACCGTTGTGGCACTGCTCGACTGCAAAATACCTGTTACAACGGCGCCAAGCGCAACAGCCACCGGCAGAACGCCTGTCAGCTTTTCCAGTATTTTTTGCAGCTTCTCGCCTGCGGCACGCTGCAGGCCTTCGCCCATAAGCTGCATGCCGTATAAAAATAACGCCAGTCCTCCCAAAAATCCGAAAAAGTAAACCATAAGCCCTCCTGTAAGTTGTTTAACTTAATTTTTACTTATACTTTACATTTATTATACAAGATTAAAGAGGAATGGCACAAGTGATTTTCATTTATTTTGTAACAGATAATACAAAAGGCCCTGCAATTTGCAGAGCCTCATTTATTATGCGTTTGCCTCTCCGGCAGGTTTATAATGTTTTTCTTTCCATTTTTCAAATTCCATATACACAACCGGCACAACCAGAAGGGTAAGCATGGTTGAAGTGATAAGGCCGCCAACAAGCACCACGCCCATGGACTGGCGCAGTTCCGCGCCTTCGCCGATGCCCATGGCGATAGGCAGCATGCCTAAAATTGTTGAAAGCGTCGTCATCATTATCGGGCGCAGGCGCAGTGAGCAGGCTTCCAGCGTTGCGCTGCGTATATCAAGCCCTTTTTCGCGCTGCTGGTTGGCATAGTCAATCAGCAAAATGGCGTTTTTAGTAACAAGGCCCAAAAGCATGGTAAAGCCAATCATACTCATCATGTTGGCTGTCTGCCCCGCCATTAAAAGGCCAAGCACGGCGCCCACTACTGCAAACGGCAGCGAAGCCATAATAATTACCGGCTGGCTGAAGCTTTCAAACTGCGCCGCCAGAACCATATAAACAACTACAACCGCCAGCACAATGGCCTTAACAATTTCGTTAAACGAACGCGACATTGTATCGGCTTCGCCAATCAGCTTGTAGTTATAGCCCTGCGGCATATTCATGCTGGGTATCAGTTCGTTTTGTATTTTGGCAATCAGTTCGCCCGGAGATGTGCCTACAGTGTTGGCGTAAACAACAATCTGGCGCTGCTTGTCCTCGCGTTCAATACGCGTCGGGCCGCTGCCAAGGCTTATGTCGGCAACATCGCCCAGACGGATGAACTGCCCGTCCGGCGAAGACACGCGCAGATTTTTAACGTCATTAATATCGGTACGCTTGCTTTCCGGCAGCTGTAAAATAATATCGTAGTCATTATCACCGATTGTGAAGCTGTTGCCGGTGCTTTTGCCCATAAAAGCCATTTCCACAACTTCACCGACGGAATAAGAATCGAGCCCCAAAAGGCTGGCGCGCGCCTGGTCAAGCCTGATTAAAATTTCCGGCTGTTCGTCCGAATCGGAAATATCGACATCCGTTGCGCCCGGAACCTTACGAACCAAATCGGCAAGCTCCAGCGCGTATTCTTTAAGCTGTTTAATATCGCTGCCGCGCAGGCCAATCTGCACCGGCCTGCTGTCGCCGCGGCCGCGCCCCTGATTGGACACTACCGTAACGCTCAACCCCTGAACGCTGCGTACTTCGGCACGCAGGTCATCCATAATCTGCTGCATGGTGCGGTCACGCTCGTTACTCGGCACAAGGCGGATATCAATAGAGCCCTGGTTTACCGGGTTGCGCCCGTTGCCGATATTCAGCGCCGCTATTTTCACTTCAGGCATGGCCGTTATTTCTTTTTGCAAAGGCGTTGCCAGTGCTACCGTTTTTTCCATGCTGGTGCCGATAGGCGCTTTAAAATTAACGGTAAACTCGCCGGAATCGTACGTCGACTGGTATTCCGTACCCACAAACGGCAGCAGCACAATATTCATTGCCAGCGAAACTATACCGGCGGCAATAACTTTTTTGGGGTTATTCAGCGCCGCTTCCATAATGCCGCTGTACAATCCGCGGAAAATCTGAAAGCCCGCTTCAAATTTATCAAGCGCCAGCTGTACATATTTGTTGCGGTGGCTTTCGCCCGGCTTTTCTTCTTTCAGCCAGTAGGCGGAAACCATTGGCGTAAGCGAAAACGCTACCAAAGTGGAAAACGCTATGGCAAAGGCAACCGTTAAGCCAAACTGTTTAAAATACTGGCCGATAATTTCGCCCATGCTGCCAACCGGCACAAACACTGCCATTAACGACAGCGACGTTGCCAGTATTGCCAGGGAAATTTCCTGCGTTGCTTCTTTGGCTGCCACAAACGGCGTTTTGCCCATTTCGATATGGCGGAAAATGTTTTCAATTACAACAATCGCATCGTCTATCAGAATGCCTACCGCAAGGCTCAGTGCCATCAGCGACATGTTGTTTAAGGTAAAATTCATTGCCTTCATCATAAAGAAGGTTGCAATTATTGATGTTGGTATGCACAGGCCGCCGATAATGGTGGCACGGAAGTTGCCGAGGAACATATAAGTTATAAACAGCGCCAGCGCACCGCCGAAGAAAATCGTGTTCCACACGTCGGCAATGTTTTCGCGTACGTAGGTAGACTGGTCACGCACAATATCAACCTTAATATCTGGCGGAATTACGCGCTGTTTAAGCTCTTCCATTTTGGCGTTAACACGGTCGGTAACGTCAACCGTGTTGGTTTTGGATTGTTTGCGCACGAAGGTCATAACGCAGGGCACGCCGTTGGCACTGGCGAAGGTATCTTCATCCTCCCAGCCGTCAATAACGTCCGCCACGTCGCCAATGTACACAGCCTTGCCGTTATGGTTGGCAATAACAACTTTTTTAATATCGTCGATATTGCTGTATTTGCCAATGGTACGCACGGTTATTTCCATGTCATGGTTTCTGGCTTTGCCGCCCGGCGTATTGTAGTTTTCGTCATCTACTTTCTGCAGCAGGTCCTGAAACGAAATTCCGTATTCCATTAACTTATCCGGCTTTGCCACAAGGCGTATTACACGCTGGCTTGCGCCTACCGCAGTTACTTCGGCTACGCCTTCAACCATCTGCATTTCGTCAAGAATGCTGTCTTCTATTAAACGGCGTATTTCGCCGCGGCTGCGCGATTCGGAAGAAAACGTATACGCAACAATAGATTGGGAGGTTAAATCAACCGTTTGTACTACCGGTTCGTCGATATCGTCCGGCAGGCGGTTGCGCACGCTGGCAACCTTTTCGCGCACTTCGCTGGCCATAGCCTGCGGGTCTACGCCCATGTTAAACTTCAGTACGGTTTCGCTGTAGCCTTCAAGCACGGTACTGGAAATTGTTTTATAGCCTGCAACCTGGCTGACACGGTTTTCTATCGGCTTGGTAATAAGCGTTTCCATTTCTTCCGGCGAAGCGCCGTCGTAAGTAACGCGCACGCTGACGATAGGCATATCAACGTCAGGGTTCAAATCTACGCCGATTTCCGGGTAGCAGCGGATGCCGAACACTACCAGCAGCAAAATAAACATGGTAGTAAAAACCGGCCGGCGGATAAAAGTCTCTATCATAATTAATTACCTGCCTTATCAGTAACTACCTTGCTGCCTTCGCGCAGTTTGTTGTGCCCTTCGGTTACAATTACTTCATCGCCTTTCAGGCCGCTTAAAACTTCGGCAACCCTGTCATCCGTATAGCCAATGTCAAGCACCTGGCGGCGCACCGTGTTATCATCTTCCACAATAAATACGGTTTTCTGGTCGTCACGCATTACAATGGCATAAACCGGTATTGTAAGCACATTTTGCCTTGGCTGCGCAGTAAGCTTTACCGTTGCAAAAACGCCTGCCAAAAGCCCTTCGGTGTTGTCAACACTTACTTCGGCGGCAAAGGTATGCGCAGGTAAATCCGCAACAGGGGCAATGCGCGTTATTCTGCCGATAATTTTATGCCCGGCAAAGGCAGGCAGTTCTATTTCGGCTTCGTTGCCAACGGATACGCCGCTGATATTGCCTTCCGGAATATTAATAACGGTTTTTAAAACACTGATATCGGCAATGGCAAAAAGCGGGGTACCTGCTGTTGCGTAATAACCTTCCTGATGATAGCGTTTGGAGATAATACCGTCAGCCGGGGCTGTTATTACAGTACCTTCAAACTGCGATTCCATAGCCTGCACGGTGCCGCGGGCTGCATCCAGCTTGGCAGCTGCGTTGTCACGCGCAAAAGCGTAATCGTCGGCAACCTGTTCGGAAACCGCACCCTGTTTATATAAAGCGCTGTAACGTTCAAGGTCGCGCTCGGCCTTGCGGAGATTGGTCTGCGCGTCCATGTAATTGCCGCGCGCTTCACGCAGGGCAGCGTCAGTATCGCGCTGTTCCAATTCCGCCAGCACCTGCCCTTTTGTTACACGGTCGCCCTCATTAACATATACACGCTCCACACGTCCGTCAACCTTGGCTGCAACATCTGCCTGCCACTCCGGGTCAAGGCTGCCGCTGAACTCCAAAAGCGGGGTAATCGTCCTGCGCTCCGGCTTTGCCGTAACAACTGCCACCGCCTGCACGCGCGACATTCTTTCCGCGCGGGCGCGCTCCGTTTGTATATTATCAAAAATACGGTAACAAACAATTAAAACAACGGCAATGCAAATGCCGATTAAAATTTTCATATTACGGTTATGCCAGTCCATAGTACGCCCCCAACCTTCTGCAAGTATAAGTTATTTTAATTATATAACTTTTTAAACTGTTTTAGCAAACAAATACCTTTGCATTAATGAAACAATTGTGTAAAATTGCTTTAATAAATTCTGCTTGCGCTTAATTCTGCGGCGAATTATAATGGCTTTGGGAGGCGAAATTATGGAAGCAATGTCACTTTTTGAAAACAATTTATCACAGCCGCTGGCGGCAAGGCTGCGTCCCAAAACGCTTGAAGAATATGTTGGCCAGACCCACCTTTTGGGCAAAGGCAAAGTGCTGCGCCGTTTAATTGAAAGCGACCAGATTTCCTCCATGATTTTCTGGGGGCCTCCCGGCGTGGGCAAAACCACGCTGGCGCGGATTATTGCCAACACCACCAAAGCGGCGTTTATTGATTTTTCGGCCGTTACAAGCGGCATTAAAGAAATACGCAGCGTAATGCAAAAGGCGGAAGAAAACCGCCGTTACGGCGAAAAAACCATTGTTTTTGTAGACGAAATACACCGTTTTAACAAAGCGCAGCAGGATGCATTTTTGCCCTTTGTGGAAAAAGGCAGCATTATTTTAATAGGCGCAACGACGGAAAACCCTTCGTTTGAAGTTAACAGCGCATTATTAAGCCGCTGCAAGGTATTTGTTTTGCAGGAACTTAAAACAGCTGAGCTTGTGCAGCTTTTAAAACGTGCCTTAACAGATGAAAAAGGCTTTGGCACCCAGAAAATTAACATTGAAGAAGAACTTTTGGCAATGATTGCCGTTTTTGCCAACGGCGATGCCCGCACGGCGCTTTCTACATTAGAAATGGCAGTATTAAACGGCGATATGGACGCAGGCGGCGCAACGACGGTAACACGCGAAACGCTTGAACAATGCACCTCAAAAAAATCGCTGCTGTACGATAAAACAGGCGAAGAACATTATAATTTAATTTCCGCACTGCATAAATCCATGCGCAACAGCGACCCAGACGCCGCCGTGTACTGGCTGGCACGCATGCTGGAAGCAGGCGAAGACCCGCTTTACATAGCGCGGCGCGTTACGCGCTTTGCCAGTGAAGATATCGGCCTTGCTGACCCCAAAGCACTGGAAATTGCCGTTGCCGCCTACCACGCCTGCCATTTTATCGGCATGCCGGAATGCAGCGTGCATTTAACGCAGGCCGTGGTGTATATGTCGGTCGCGCCAAAATCAAACGCACTTTATATGGCGTATGAACACGCCAAGCGCGATGCCGCCAAAATGCTGGCCGAGCCTGTACCGCTTGTTATCCGCAATGCACCCACAAAACTGATGCAGGAACTTAATTACGGCAAAGGCTACCAGTACGCGCACAACACGGAAGAAAAACTTACCAACATGCAGTGCCTGCCTGATTCGCTTCTGGGCACAGAATATTACAAACCAACAACCCAGGGGCTGGAAGCACGCGTAAAAGCACGGCTTGATGAAATAAAGCGCTGGAAGCGTGAGCACAGCGCCAGGTAAAGAACAGCAAAAAGTAATATAATATGCAAAAAGCCAAAGCACTACTTTAAGCAATGCTTTGGCTTTTATTATTTAAATTATTTTATTGACAGCCCGTTTGTTCAAAAATCCAAAAGGGTTGTGCTGTGAAGCGGCAGTTAAAACTGCGGCGGCTTAATTTATAACAATAACCCACGAGAGTCCGGTGCCATGCCCGGACGGAATCGACGAAGCCGCAGATTTTAACAATGCTGAAAAGTATAACCCTTTTGATTTTTTCTGTTAAAGGTTCATAAATTTTGCTCATTATCCAATCGCAAAATTTGCGTAAATTCGCTGGCACAATTATTGCCTTCGCTATCACCTGCACTAATTGGCGGCTCAGTTAGAAATACACTTTTTTATCTACCGGCGCGGTAGAAGCAATAAGTTTGCCTTTGCGGTAATTACGCAGCACCAGCGCATTATTGTTTAATGCGTCATACCAGTTTTTGGCATCAAGAATAATAAAGTTTGCATCTTTACCGACCGCAATGCCGTAAGCATCACCCAAATGCAGGGTGCGGGCAGCATTTTCGGTAACAAATTTATAAGAATTGCAAATTTCCTCATAACCAAGCATGTGCCCGGTATACAGCCCCATAAATACCTGGTCGCGCATATTGGCATTGCCAAGCGGATTCCATGGGTCAAAAATATCATCCGAGCCAAAAGAAACATTAATGCCTTCGGCGGTAAGTTCTTTTACGCGCGTCATGCTGCGGCGTTTGGGGTAAGTATCAGCACGGCCGCCCAAATGCACATTAACGCACGGATTTGCCACAAAGTTGATGCCGGACATTTTTAAAAGGCGCATCAGTCGAATCATATAAGCATTGTTGTAGCTGTGCATGGCAGTTGTGTGCGACGCCGTTACCATATCGCCCATGCCGGTTTCATAAGCGCGGGCGGCAACAGTTTCCAGCCCGCGGGAGGCCTCGTCATCAATCTCATCGCAGTGCACGTCAATCAGTTTGCCATATTTCTGCGCCAGTTCAAAGCAGATGTTAAGCGATTCAACAGAATATTCACGGGTAAATTCAAAATGCGGAATGGCACCGGCAGCATCGGCACCCATTTTCAGTGCTCCTTCAAGCAGGTCTTTGCCGTTGGGGTAACTTAAAATTCCGTACTGAGGGAAAGCAACGATTTGAATATCAATATAATCCTTAACTTCCTCGCGCAGTTCCAAAATTGCGCGCAGGGCGGTCAGTTCCGGGTCGTTAATATCTACATGGGTACGCACATATTGAATACCGTTGCCTGCCTGCAGGCGGAGCGCCTTGTTTACACGGTCTTTTACTTCCTGTTTGGTAAGGAAAGGCTTATATTCTTCCCAGCGCTGAATGCCTTCAAACAGCGTGCCGGATAAGTTCCAGTGCGGGCGGCCTGCCGTAAGGCAGGTATCGAGATGTACGTGCGATTCCACAAAAGGCGGCAGCACCATTTTACCGGCGCAGCAATCAACCACTTCTTCGCCGGGCAGCGCTTCCAGCTGAGGAGCAATAGCGGCAAATTTACCGTCCGTAACGCGGATATCTACCGTTTCCGTGGCATTTGCCAGATACAGTTTTTGCAGCAGCATAACAATTCATCCTTTCTTTACAGTTATTATTTATTTTTGCCAAGCATTTCGCCAATAAAGAAGAATACAGCAGCAACCACCATGGCATTAATGGCTGCAATGCCCCACTGCAGCAGGTTTGCACAGGCAGCGCCCACTATAATACCGGCAATGTTGAACCAGTTAATGGTATATTCGTTAAAATCGCTGCCAAATTTTTTATGGTTAAAGAAATAATCTAAAATAACAATAATGCCAATCGGCGGCAGAGCGCAGTTAAGAATGCTGAGCCAGCTTACAAAATTGTAATAAAGCCAGATTGCAAGCGCCGTGCCGATAATGCCGGAAATCCAGGTAGTCCATTTCATGCGTACTTTGGAAATATTGGAAATGGCAAGACCGCCGGTGTAAAGAGCATTATTATTGGTAGTCCAGATATTGGCGCCAAGTACAATCAAAGCCGGAATGGCAAGGCCCTGCGCAATCATAACGTAGAAAATATCGTCCTTGCCGGTATAAGCGCCGCCAACCGCGCCAAAGCAGAACATCAGCGTGTTGCCTAAAAAGAAGGCAATAACAGTAGTCCACACGGCAATGCTGCTGTTTTTGGCAAAACGGATAAAGTTAGGCGTTGCAGTACCGCCGGAAATAAAAGAGCCAATAACATAGCCGATACCGGTAAACAGGGTAATCTGCCCGGCAGACTGCGCAAAAATGTAAGCCAGCCCGCCGCCTTCTGCGGCAGCGGTAACCATGGAATAAACGCCCAGAATAATGATGAGCGGAACGGAAATATAGCTGACAATTTCCAGTGCCTTCATGCCGGTAGCTGCAGTTGCCGTCATTAAAAGGCCGGCAATAATGGTCAGCGTCCATTCATTCATGCCCATAAGTTCCGCCGCGGGAATGGAAAACATTGCCACGCCTACGCCAAACCAGCCAATTTGCGTAAATCCCAAAATAGCAGACGAAAGATAAGAGCCCTTGCTGCCAAAAGTACGGCGGCAGAGCAAGTCCATATTCAAACCGGTTTTAGACCCAATAAAAGCCAGTACACCGCAGTAAGCCGACAGGATAATGCCGCCAATCAGGCAAGCCCATACAAAGCCTGATAAATCGAGCCCATTACCCAATTTGGCGCCTACGCTCATACTGGCAGAAAAAAACGTAAACCCCAGCATAACGAAGAACATTTGCCAGAAGCCTTTGCGTGCTGAATCAGGCACGGCCTCCAGCGAATAATCCGCGTCCACAGGAGTGGATGTGTTTTGCTTAACAGATTTTTCCATTGATTGTACCACCTTCCAAAAATATATTTTTTGAGAGCAGACAGCTTTTTTACTGCCCCTGCGCAATACCTACTATACTATACCATTGCAGACATGCTTTGTCCACAAGTTAAAAGAAAAATAACCTGCACAAATACCGGCACTTTTAAGCAAATGCCCATTGTTTTATTCATTCGAGCATAAAAAAAAGCAGCCTGTTTTACAAGCTGCTTCATTGCATTTTTGGTGCGGTTGGTGGTATTTGAACCCACACGGGTGTCCCCGCCACCCCCTCAAGATGGTGCGTCTGCCGTTCCGCCACAACCGCATTGGGGTATTGCTATTAAATTAAATGGTGCGGTAGAGAGGATTTGAACCTCCACGGGGTTGCCCCCACTAGCTCCTGAGGCTAGCGCGTCTGCCGTTCCGCCACTACCGCGTCAACATTGATTATTATAGCGCGCAAAAATCAATCTGTCAATAGTTTTTTATTTTATTTTTATAATAAAGATTGTAGCACCCACAAACCCAGCAAATATGCGGCTCTACACTGAACCGAAACATTTATGTAAACATTGTAAATTTTTTGAAAAATCGTAGTGGATATTTAAACAAAGTTTGGGTATTAATAAGTTTGACAAAGGTTGATAAAAGGGTTAAAATATAGTTGACAAAACGTAAAGGTGGTGAATTATATGCCAATGCCTACACCAAGTACCCATTATATGGAAAAGGAATACGATACTTTTGCAATGGCAAATAAACTGAAACATATACGCACTTCAAGAGGATATTCGTTATCTTATATGGCTTCTTTAATCGGTATATCTTATAATCAAATTAACCGTATCGAAGAACATAATTCGAGAAACATATCCAAAAAGTATGTCCAGTTAGTATCAGATAAATTTTCTATCCCGTTATCAGAAATCGTTGTCGCCAGAGACCCGGAAAACAAAGACTACGCTCTTTGGACGTGGGTTGCAAACGAGAAAGAAAGTTTGCCTTACTTGCAACGTGCTTTCTACGAATACTTACGAGACAAAGGTAAAATCTAATTCAAACAGGCAGTCACATTAAGTGGCTGTCTTTTTTTATGGCAATTTATAACAACCTGTCAGTTGTGTTTTCTTCTCTACTCGCAGTAAATACAATCCTTCTTCCATTGGTTCATATCTACTTGCGAACATCACAAACTCAACCTTGGCTTTAGACTTATATGGTATAGCAGATATAAATGCCATTGGTTTACCGTTTTTGTCTTTAATCTTTTTAACGCCAATCACATTCGCATAAAATGTTTGACTACCAAAATACTTAGCGTTGTACAACGGATATTTACTTGTATCGTACTTTGAAAACTCGTCTTGAAACGTAAAGCCAAGCACTTCTTTTTCGGCAACTATTTCATCAAACGGTTCATCTGCAAGTAATTGCAAGGCGTCTCTTTCGTTCTCGTACCTGCTTATTGCTTCTGCGAGCCGTTTTATTTGACCCGTAAGCTGTTCTTTTATTTTCATACCGTCTTTCTTTGCTTCTCTTTCAGCTTCTTTGGCAATGATTTTCGTCTTTGCTTCTGTAATTTTGTCTTCGTATCTTCTTATCTCGTCATATACGCCTAACGCTTTACAAAGCATTGTTTTACGTGGTAATCCAAAACAATCACAAGCACCAGATTTAATGAGTGCTTCTTTTATGCGTTTATTAAGGCTAACGTTTTTACTAATCCAATCATCAAAATTAGTAAAATAGTCAAGTTGCACATTGTTTACGCCTTTAATCGAATTAAGACCCATACGGATAGCATTACCTTCTGGTTCATAACGTAAATTGCCAGCTTTTACAGACGGTGGCAATATCTCTATCCCCATACGCTCACATTCTTCTTTGTATTTGACAATATCTTCTTCGCTGTCGTAGTTGGCATTAAGCAAGCTACACATATACTCCAAAGGATAGTTAGCTTTGAGATAAGCCGTCTGATAAGCAATTAAACCGTATTCAACACTGTGAGATTTATTGAATGAATAGGAAGCACAGTTTTCGATACCGGTACATAAAGTATCGGCTTGTATATCTGTAATGCCGCCATACTCAACAAAAGCCTTGTGCAGTTTCGGTATTAACTCTGCCATTTCAGCAGGTATTTTGCGCCCGATTGCCTTGCGCAATGCGTCTGCTTGCCCTGCTGTCCAACCTGCAAGTTGCTGCGCAATCTCCGTTACCTGCTCTTGGAAAATTAATTGACCATAAGTAGGCTCAAGTATTTTATCGAGCCTGCTGTCGATATGGCTAAAGTCAATCATCTACATCAACCAACTCGTAACTGTAAGTGCAAATGTTTGTGAAGATTTCTTCTGCGTAGTCGTCTAAATCCATACCGTCAATTTCTTCTTCGTCCAGTAACTCGGAATAATCGGTTTGACCATTTCCTGCTGGGTGTTCAATATGCACAATTAACTTTTTCATAATATCTCTTCTTCCATAAAACGTGTTAAAAACGTAAATTAAAATTTAAAGGGTATAAACATATAGGCAAGCGTTTTTATTGACCATTTTTTAGCTTTTTATTTTTACCCTATCCGTAGAGCCGCTTGTAGAGCGGCTTTCGGGACACGGATTTTTGTACTTATTTTAAAAATCGGTGTTTTAGGGCTGTACAAACTTGCCATTCTCTGTTGGTTTACAATGATATGCTTGGTCTGGCTTAAATAATTTTGGCACATAATACTTCATTTCGGCTACGGTTGGATTTCTCAAATCGTACTGCTGTACGCAACACATTGTAAATCCGTCAGCAAATCTTACATCATATACCCAGAGAGGGCTAATACCGCCAACATCATCTACTTTAATAATTTCACACGCCTGATTATGTCGTGTCGAACATTCATTATCAAATACGACCATTTCGCCATAGTCAAATTTGCTACGGAAAGTCCTTGTAACCCACATCACTTATTCTCCTTGTCTCGCAAAGTATAAATAACGCCACCTATTGCCAGTAAAGCACACAACCACAACAATAGCCAACAAACGATAGTTCCAAACAACGGAACAAAACATTCGAGCCAAGTTAAACAGCTTATGTAACCGAGCCATTTAAGTACACACAATACAAGTGACACTAAAAAGCCAAATTTAATCATTAGTCAAACCACCCGTCTTCCTCATAATCTGACGCTTCGTAACTATATTGTGAGCCGTCATTGAGCCAAATTTCTAAAGCTGGCACACAACCTTGAAATTCTCTAAGTTTCTGGTCTCGCCAGTCCAAAGTAACTTTGTGATATTTAACAGTCACGTCACAATAACACAAAGCGCATATAATTTGTAGCAACACTTCAAGACCATTAGCGCAATCCATATTGTCGGTGTCTAAGATTAAGCAGTTGTGATAATCGAAACACTTAACATAAACATTTTTAAGCGTTTCACAAGTGCGTCTTTGTAATGCCTTATATAGACCGGGTTCTTTCTTGGTTAAATCGTCACCTGTCCAGTTACGGATTTTAACGTACATAATACACCTACCTATTCGACATACTAAAATATAATTTTAGGGGCTGTTGAATTATCATTCAAAGTAATCATCATAAATCGTAATATCCCAAGCGATACTATTAGGCAATCTGTCATTCGGATTGAAGTTTACGTGACGTATATCCTTGTCGATAATAACTGGATAGCCTGTAATTTCCATAACTTTAGCAATATCGTCCAGCTTAACGTCTACAACAATATATCGTTGCCATTTGTCCTCAATCTGTTCTACGTTAAAGTAGTCCAATAGCTTCGGATAATTGATAGCTAAATCGCTGTCCCAAACTGTATGAATACGTGCAATCATAATCCTTGCAACCTCTAATCACTCCTTATAGCTAATACCGTGTTTTGCCATAATCTGTTTAATACGCCATTTTGCCTGTTCTAAGTATTCCGCTCGCTTATCTTCATCTTCTGTATACGGGAAGATTAAACCAGCTTCAAGTTTCAGCCACTCCGAAACACTGCAAAGTTTATCAGAGTATACTTGCAATTCGAGACCTTTATTTATGTTTCCGTATACTTCTAAATACTGCTCACCAGCTTTAGGACACCAAGGTAATTTTTCTGCTTTAAGTGTTCCATTTAAAATCTGATTAACTGTATTGCCATTCAATTTATCGTTGGTAAAACTGTGATAAACGCCATTTTCTCTGATGTCTGCAATAAAGGAACGCAAATTTTCCTTTAAAACAAACCTTTCGCCAAGTTTTACTCCGATTTTTTCGGCAAGCCACGGATAAAATTCGTTTTCAAAACCATTCATATTCTGTAATTCTCCTTCCATTATTTTGTAGCTTTCGTGTAAATAATCTGCTACGTCTTTATTTAACTGCTCGTTACGAGCAATCAATTCGTCTATATTGCTCAAAATTCAAACCTTATCTTTTGTGCTTCCAGCTTTGCTTCTGGAACATTATGCTCGTTTTTAAAATTGCTCTTAACGATAATTTCGACTACTTCATAGCCGTACTTTTTTGCAAGTTCGTAATACGGCTTCATTTCCCATTTACGAGTAAACGTGTTGTGTACGGCTACTTCGATAGCGTCCAACTTCATATATTCTTCTGTTTCGTGTAAACAATATTCGTGAGCAGCTTTAAGTTTACTTTGGTCATAACAATAGTCACCATATTTGTTGGTAAAGTAATCGTCAGCAGACACGTTTACTTTTGTGATAATATTCGCCAGTGTAGTCTTTCCGCTTCCGCTTACGCCACGGATAAGGTAAAGCACCTTCGTCATTAAATCACCTCGTCCATCTTTGCAGCGTATTGTTTACGTTCTTCATCAAGTAACTTTATGAAATTTTCTGCCTGTTGGTTTACTGTTTCTTCCATTGCCTTAAAATTATGTTCGGCTATTCTTAGTTGCTCAATAATTTCTTTTTTAGTCATACCCATTAATGTGCTATCGGCTAAGGGTTTATACATTATCATCACCACCAATATTGATTAGTCGCATTACTTATTTCTCCAAGTACGCTCGATAAAATCATTGAAACGGTATATATCCGGCATTTCAACAACATTACCAACAAATTCTTCCAGTCCGTCAATAAACATATCTACCGAATTTTTATCGGGTCTGGTTAAATCGTTGTCGGAGTTGTATTTTCTTTCTACTGCTTCACGGATATATCTAATAATACATTGATTGTTCATTATTCTTCTTCCTTTTCGATACTTACTTTGTAGCCGTCTACATTTGTAACTTCCAATGCGTCACAATAATAACAGCAATAACCGAGCCATTTTGCACACATTTCCTCTGCTTGTTTTGGGGTCTCGGCTACAAATAATTTTGCTCCTTCTTCGCTATGACCACACCAATCAACCAAATAAAGTTTCATACTTACCTCGCTTCCTAAATATTGTAAGGGTCGCAATCATCACAAGGCGGCTCTATATCTCCGTATTGCCAATGGCAAAGTTCGCAACAATATTGTGCTTCCCAAGGGTCACAAGAACGGTTGCAGGTATCACAAGGACAATCTTCGTCCATATTTACACCTCTTTTTGCTTATATAATTGCTTCTGGGTTGTTTACATCATATTTTCTACTGTCGCCTTTAGGGTATGGTAATACAGGATACTTTAACTCTTTAAGTTGTTCTTTTCGCTTACCAGTTAAATACACATAGCGATATTTTTCTGTTCTTATTTGCCTTTGTTTATTATCTCCTAAATGATGTCTGGCGTGTTTGCCATTACCGCTATAAATATCAGTTCTTCTCTTTGTCATACCCGTATACAAAAAATTTGTAGCTTGGTATACATAACCTACGTGACCCCAACCGCCATAATCAGCATAAGAAACAACAAACAATCCCTTTGGCAACATCTTTAATGATTTACTAATTAAATAGCTTGCGTGATTACTACCGTTTTTATTCGGTAAAAAAACAAGTCTATTTAATTCAATTACATTCTTACGATTTTTCTCGCCAGCTAAACCCTTACATAGCCAAGGAGAAGCAGGCTGACCGTAAGTAACCACTCCAATTAAAACATCATTCTCAAACAAGCCATAAGCGTATTGAACGCAAGGCATACGTCTTGCATAATGAATGTTTAAAATAAATGGTTTCGCTTCTTGGTAAGTTATTTGTCTTACCTGTAAGCAGGCTTTAATGTATTTACACCTCTTTTACGCTCCAAATAACAAATTTCTTCTTACGATAGTAGTTTTGCGTTCTATGATTTCTTTGAAATTCATATCGACAATTCTTGACGTATGCTTCCACCAACGCAAAAGCATTACATCATCATCAAACGGAACTGCTGACTGTATTTGAATACCAAAGTCGCCTTTCTCGTTAGAAAAATGCTTAATAATAATTTGCCATTCTCTTTCAGTAACATCTCTAACATTAGTAAACGCTTTTTCTACCAATGCTTCTACTGATACTGACGGCTTCTTACGCATTAACCTTCACTTCCTTTGTATTGTTTCAAATACTCTCTCCTATTTTTTATGTATTCTTTAACGCTCCCGTTTTGTATCGGCGCAGGTCTACCCAAAGCTACTACCGGTATTAAATCCTCAAAGTTGTGCGGTTGAATACCGTGTATAATATCCTTCATAATGGTACTTTCTACTTGAAAGACACCAGCAGTATGACCGCCACACAAGAGTTCACTTGTTTTCTTATCGTTAAGAGGTATATCGTTTAAGTCGAGTTCTATGCCTTTCTTTTTGAGTAGGTCAAGCGTGTCTTGTATAATGTCCATATTTTTGAGACCAAGTACATCAACTTTAGCCAAGCCCATTTCCTCTAATTCGTGATAATCGTAAGCTGCTACTTCGTTATCGCCTTGTTTCTCGATTGCGCAAAACTCTGACGGTTCTCTTGGAAAAACCAATACAGCCGAAGCGTGAACACTTGTTGACGAGATAATACCAACAAACGCTTGTGCTAACTGTAATAATTTACGAGTTTCCGTAGTTTCTTGAAGTTTAGCGATTTTCTCTTGCTCGCTTATACCTTTATCATCAACAATCTGTTTAGATAATGTACGGATAGTTGAGGGCGGTATTTTAAGGCACATTCCTGCTTTTTGTAGTGCGCTTCGAGCAGACATTGCCATAAAGGTACGAACTTGGTAAACATAGCCGTATACGTCTTTTAAGTGGTCTATAACTCGTTGCCTGTTTCTCTGTTCAACGTCACAATCAATCAATCTGTATTTCAGATTAGACTATATCTTTACCATATCTTTTGACTTAGGTAGAGTGCGCTTCCTTCGGTAACTCATTCTCCGAAGTACGATTAGTCGTTACACCCGATTTAACTTGGCACGGTATTGTCTTAAACGAAAATTATATTAAACTTAGAGGTAAATATTTAACTATTGACGATTAAGAGTTTCACCGTTAGCCGATTAAAATAACCGACACCCGTGAGTAATACGGTTCACACTCTGCACCTATCACCGTTTCCAGTGTAGGGGACATTTTCATATCTGCTGTTGTGACACGTTCCAGATTACAGAAACGAGAAAAATACAACTTGTGTTTAATCGGGTCTACTTTGGTAATATCCATTAAGTAAGCAACTAAGCTACCACCAACACTACCTCTGCCAACACCGAAACGTATACCTTGTTTTTGACCCCAACACATATACTCCCACACAATTAACATCATATTAAGATAGTTAGCTTTTTCTAACGTCTCAAATTCTTCATTCAAGCGGTCAACGTAAACTTGCCATTCTGACTTAGGTACTTTGCCGATAATCTTATCTCGCCAACCTTGACGGCAGATTTCTTTCACATATTCAAGCTGACCATTAGGCGTAGGAAAGTATGGAAAGTTATCTTCGCCAAAAGGTATTTCTACGTTACATCTATCGGCAATAATCTGCGTATTACTTATACACTCGTCAACAAATTTTGCCGGTAAATAACTTAACGCTTGTCTTACTTCGTCTTCGCTGTGCAAATAGAAATCGTCAGTCTGATAATAACCTTGCTCGTCATTATCATCTATACCGTTCCAGTACCTATGAACCCAAGCGTCCTCTTTGTTGATGTAATGAGCGTCACACGTTGCAATACACGGTACGTTTTGATTAGTACAGATTTTGTACAGCAGTTTGTTTAACGTTATCTGCTCTGGTATTTGGTTAGTATGAATTTCAACGTAAAAATCATCACCAAAGTCATTTACACAACGGTCAATCTCGTGCCATATCTCCTGTTCATTCCAGCTACCGTCCTCGTTCTGAATACCAAGCAAACCACCCATACAAGCAGAGCCTATAATTAAACCCTCTTTATGTTCTCTTAACATTTTCCAATCAATACGTGGTTTGTAGTAGAACCCTTCTCTGTACGAACGTGTTGCAAGTTTCATCAAATTACGGTAGCCAGTCAAATCTTTTGCCCAAAGACAGATATGACGGTAATCGTTACGCTCCTTAATACGTATATCACTGGTTATATATCCCTCTAACCCGAATATAAATTTGAGACCTGCTTTTTTACATAATTTATAGGTAGTCAAAAGTGCGCTCGTAGAACCGTGGTCGCTAAGAGCCATAGCGGTCTGACCAAGTTCTTTAACACGTTTAACTATATCTTCTGGAAGTGCAATAGCGTCTCTCACACTACCCTTACACGAGTGCGTATGGAGTTGAACAAAACTCATACATTACCACTCGCATAAGGTGCTTGACCGCCAAAAATCTGGTCTAAAATCGTATGCACAATACTTGCTTCGTAACAAGGCTTATCTTCGCCCGGATTAGTAATGACCTGCTGTTTCTTTTTACAGCCGATAAAGCTATTGCCTACGTTAAAACCTTTGTGTCTGCAATTATAGCAATTTGTACTACTCATTTTCCCACCACCTTTGTTGAGGATTTACGCCAACGTAATAAACACAATACCCCGTATAAACGATTTCTCCGTCTCTGTCGCCAACTTTCGCATAGCAAAATGTCGGGTAATCGTCCGAAGCAGAAAATCTATCGTATAATCGTAAAACAGGAGCATTGCTAAATTCCATTACCTTAACTTTCACGCTTCACCTCATACGATACATACTCTTGGTTGCCAAGATGTTGTTTTGCCAGATATAAGGCTTCGCGAGCATTATTTGCTACAATCCAGATTGCTTCTGCCGTCTTGTCTTCGTACCAAAACTTAACTTTGTATAAGTCCTTACGCATTAGCTTTCACCAACTTTATACGATAGCCACAGACCGTAGTTACCTTGGTAATACAAACAAGACAATCGTCACTGACGTTGTACTCTCTGCGAACCATAGCTTCGGCTTCTATACCACTCTTAGCAACAACAAGAACGGCTTTATTGTCTTCTGCAAGTTCTGCAAAAATCTCTGCTTGATATAAGTTCATCTCTACACTCCTTTCTTGTCGCAATCCTCAAATTGAGACCAGCAAATCGGAATGTAATCTTCTTTGTCTGCCGGTATCTCACTCGAATGACGGTAACATTCTTTGTTGTTGCAGTAATCTAAGCCGTAATTCTTAGCCATAGTTTTGTTGCTACGCATACAATAGCATTTATCACGATAGCAAAGCATATCAAGCACCTCGTCCGAACAATGACTTCACGGCTTTAGTTACAGACTGTACGCTATCAAAACGCCCTTGTAATTCGTCAATGCTAATGAGATTTTCACCACGAGCAATTACTGATAATACAAACTCATAAAACTCATTTGCTTTGTCTATATCGCCGTAAAATAATTGCAAACTGTTTTCATTGACAGGAACGGCATAAACCCAACCTTTACCGCTGCCGTCTGAACAAATGTAAAACTCTTTGATAAAGAACGTGCTATCAGCGTCTCTAATGTACATAACCTCACCCCACTTCTTCAAGCAAATCAATCGTTTTCTGAATACCGTTTATGCGTTTTTGTAAGCTGTCACGATACGCTTCAATCTCACGCTTATTAGCGGCTAAATAATAGCCACGATTACTTGCTACGAGCGGCACTCGATATGTCTCACGATATAAATTAAGTAACTGTCTTGTGCCATAGTGGGTATCGTCCTCAATAAGACCAAGTTCACGGCAAAGTTTAGCAGATGTTACAGCACGGCTTTCGCCAATATGATGTTTCATAATTTCGTGGATAACTTCAAGTTTCGTCATAGCAATTATTCCTTTCTTAATTCGGTAAATTCATAGTCATTTTTGACTGTATTGGTACGATTTTCGCCGGAGTATCTGGTGGCATATAAAAGATTGCTTGGTTAGTCGATAATGCTACTGCAAGCTGGTTTAATACATCTTTAGCAGTAGACAGTTCTACATACTCACCAAGAGTTACAGCAACATCACCAATAGAAGCGCAAATTTTAAATACGCCTGTATGCGGTTGATTAGACTTGTCAACAAAGAAATCAAAGCAACCAAATTCTACTAATTCTCTGTCTTGCGATACGATAACCATTAATCAATCTCCAATGCCTTAAAAATCGCTTCGTGATTGTGTTTTGTCGGGTCTACATCTTTGCCAGCTACCGACATATAAAGCCACAAGGCATAATCCAGAGCCTTTTCTGCTTCACGTATTTTTTCGTCTTTTTTACCAAAGCGAGACAGGTATTTGATTACGTCTTTAATACAAGCCCCTTGAAATTGCTCCGGAGTAAGACAACGCTGACAATACTGAATAGGCTGTATGCCGTCAATACAGTAGTGAGAGTTGGTGTCGGTATGTTGTGATTTAATCGGGGTTACTTGACATCTCATGTCAGTTTTTGGATTAAGAATTTCCTCTTGTTCTTCAAGCGTAAGAGACTCTAACGCCGATAAGCATATATAACCCCAAGTTCCGCTTTTTCCTGCTTCTTCTCTATCTTCTTTGTTTGGATAATAAAAACCGGGACAGGAAGAATTGTCGTCCGCATAAAACTCTACGACTTCGCCACGGTGTACATACTCATTACCACAGTCTTTATCAATCACCCTAAAAAAACGAATACCGTCTTTAAGTGCTTTTTCAAATGATGTTCTATCCATACTTCTCCTTTACTTTCGTTGATAATTGTTGATATTTTAGGCAATAAAAAAGCAGGTCATTCTAATACGATTACTCTGCGTTCTTGTCTGCCAAATTTAACTGCTTCATCTAAATCATTCATATAGATGTCAATACGATTGCCTTTAATATCGCCGCCCGTATCTTCAACTACAAACACACCAAGCCCTTCAATCCAAACCTTTGTACCAAACGGTAATACACTCGTGTCTGCGGCTATCATTCCTTCGCTTACTTTACGTCCGCTTGCTGTAATACCGTATGCTGGGTGGTCTGGTGTTTTACCTGTACTTTCGTAGCCTGCTGTATACGCAGTACATTCGGCGATAAAACTTTCGGCTTCTTTAACCATAACAATTTTGTGCTTGGAATTTACAAGTTCACTTCCTACAAAATTCACCTTAGCGTCTAAATGCAAATAACAAACTACGCAAAACACTAAGCACATCAAGATTGTTATTAAATTATGTTTCCCTATAATACTACCTCGCTTCCTTATATTTAATAAGCCGAACACCACGCTCACTGCTTACCATGCCTTGATTATATATTATTTATCAACATTTGTCAACCATTATCAACAAAAGAAAAGTAAAAATTTTAACCTGTTTTTGGGCATAAAAAAAGTGGGGAACAAATATCAGCAATTTGCCAATAAATGTTCCCCATAAAACCTCGACTTAAAATTTATAAAATACGCTTACGCCTTGCTTACTACCGTCTACACTACAATAATAAGCAGCGTCCCACGCTTTTGCATTATATCTCACGCCGCCATATAATTCACTGTCAGCATATAATATACCAAAGTCAGCAGTACCAACTCTGCTATACTTTTCTTTGCCTAAATCATCTACAATGTTAGTCAAGTCAATTTTATGCGTTTCTTCGCTTTCAATGACAAGTTTACCGTTTTCAAATTTATGGCTTTCAGTTACTTTGTCAGTTGGTATTTCGTATTCAGTGGAATTTACGTTTACCAATACGTGAGATTTTGTGTTAGTAGACACATCAACGTCTTCTGCGCTTTCTTTCGGTACGTATTCAACCGTAGTAGAGGTTACGGTATCTGTACTCATAGTTGTTTGATTGCTTTTAGGTACTTCTGTCGGTTTAGCGTCTCCATGAAACAAATAACCACTACCGAAGCCTAAAGCAAATACCAATAGATAAGTCAGTATACGTTTAGTGTCGATTGTAATAGTCATTACAAACCATTGGCAGCAATAACGCCAACAATTACTGCGATAACTAAACCACCAATAATAGCCATTTGAGTTTTGTTCATTGTCTCACCTTCTTTAACTGTCAACTACTTCCAGTAACATATTATTACCGTTATCAATAATAATCTGGCTAAGTTCTACACCGTCTGCGTTTTGCATACGAAGACAACCATAAGTAGGAAGCCAGCCTTGATAATCTGCATACGGGTCTGGCAAACCTGCGCCGCCCCCATGGACATCACGTGTACGTGGGTCGCCAGTAGTAATATAAAAGTTGCCGTAAGAAGCACCGTACTTACCGTATGTAATTTCAGCCCAGCACCAGTAGTTCCCATTCGGCAGGCTTTCTCTTGGTTCGCCTTGTTCATTTACACCGGGAAAGAAGTCGCTTCTACACTCCCAGCTTTTAACAACCTGCCCTTGGTCATTCATCAAATAAATGCGCTGCTTACTACGCATAAACTGCATTTGCATTAAGCTACACTCTCCTTTGGCAAATAAAATGCTCTATAACCCTTACAAGTTCTTCTATTGTTGTGCAATATACTGCATAAATTGCCACTATAAACTCCAATAGAACGAGCCGCTTCTTTAATAGAGATAAATTCGTATATAAATCCTGTTTTTGTATTTAATAGACAACAGGGCTTACATTGGTTACGTGCTATATCTTGCCTTTGCTGTCTTGTTAATTTTGGCGCACCGTATTTTTTTATTCTATCCTCGCTGTTTTCTTTGACTGTAACAAACATACAATAACTTGGAGAATAATACCTATGATAACCACCCAGAATATCCTTGTCTAAGCAAACAGTGCCATTGCCTACGTTAGCAACCCATAAGTCGTAATTTGGTAGCTTAGGCAAATCTGCTACAAAATTAGAAAAAGTATGCCAACGCTGACATACCTTACAATCGTGATACCATTTGTATTTTTTATTTCCGCTGTAACATCTCGTCAACATACCTTTCCAAAGGTAATACTGGCGACTTAAAAGCGTTTTGTCTATAAATTCTTGTTTGCCAATTTTTATATCTTTAACGCCAACGCCACACACTAAACCACGGTTTTTGTAAGTTATACTAACCCTTCTTTCTCGTCTGGTATTCCATTCTTGTTCTTATCTATAAACTGTATCTTTGCTTGCTCGATTTTAGTTTCTTTATAACCTTCTGCTACAAATTTGACAGCCGCTAAAGTAGACGGTGCTACCAATCTGTCCATGCCTTGCAGTAGTACCTGTAAATTTGCTTTACCGGAAACATACCAGTCACAAAACCAAGCTACTAAAAATACAACAAAAACTAACACGAAAAACCAACAAATTACGTTAATCATATAGTTATTTGCTACCGTAAAATCTGTTATCTTATTAGCAAAATATTTCCAACCGTCAAGCAAGTAATCCGTTATCTTCTTCATTGCCGCTCTCCAATCATAGACGGGTGGTTAGGTAATTCTTCTAACTTCGACATTTCCATTGTGCGAGTACCATTTCCACCAAGCGCATGGTAAACCTCGTATAAAGACCTGAGCTGCGCTAATTTTTCAGACGGTATATATCCACATTCGGTATGATAATAATAGTTGTCTTCAATCATTTTACCAAGTATTTCTATCTGTGCTTTTGCAATACTTTCTACTCTTGTTTCAAGTTGTTCCTGCTTTCTTTCTCTTTCTTCTTTGTCTGCTTTCCAGTCTTTAATAAAATTAAGCAAAATAGCTGATAATACAGAGATTGCTATGCCTATTGCTATTTGTAAAACTGTCTCAACCGTAATTACCACCTACTTGCTGTAAAGTTTAAAAAATGTTAAAATAACTAAAAATGTTTTATGAATAAAAGGAGTTTTAAAATGGCTATCTACACAGAAAAATACGGTTATATCTCTTACGAATGTGAAGACTTAATCGCAGAAGTCAACGAAGATATAGATATTTTTGGTTTGTACACAATGGCTTATGCAGTATATAAACATCTGCCAAAATATGATGTAAATGTCATTACCAGTTATATGATATGTGAAAGACCAGACGATACACAAGAAGAACGTGAACAAATACGCAGATTTAAAGCCAGTTTACAACCTAACGAAAAGATGATAACAATGTCGCTCTTTGACCTACTAAACGCACTAAACATACAAAATTCTTTGTTTGAAGATAGTATAGAGCAGACTAAATAGACATTACTATTAATGTAAGCTATAATATAAGTAACGCCTTTGTGTTTTTAACATATTTGTGCGTTTGTGTTTTTGTGTTTGTTTGTTTTGCTTTGGATTGTATTGTGCGTTGAGTTTTCTCCTTTACGCAAAGACCCCGGAATAAATCCGGGGCTTTTTTTATTTCTTCTTATAAATTGTTAATAGACACTGTTTTATGCCAACCAGCATAACCACCAGTATGAGTAAAAGTGCCAGAGCCACTAATAGTATCGGCAATAATCAAAATACCACCGCCACCACCGTCTCCACCTGCGTTTTCTGTATGATTGCCGGTTGCCCCACTGCAATTTATAGTGCCATTTAAAACTGCATTTTTACATAAAACAATTAAACCAGCACCACCATTACCACCGGGATAGCCAGCGTGATTACCACCGTACCCAGAACTTGCACCGCCACCATATATAATAGGCATAGTAGGAAAATACTCTACTCTATTTAAAACATCATTCGGCAAAGAACCTGTGTATTTTGCGTAACCAAAGGCTGTCGAATAACAACCACCACCAGTGCCATTGCTGCCGCTTGCCGCAAAACTACCTGCTTCTCCCGGATTTGCACTCGAATGGGCTGCTGCTTGTGCGCCGCCCGTTGCGCCTTTTCCTGCGCCATTAATCGTGCCATTTAAAGTAAAAGTACCATTACAAACCATAACAGTAAAACGATAAATATTAATCGTAACACCAGGGTTTATTGTAATATTTGTATAATTACCATATTTAAAAGAAGAACCGTTTGAAGGAGTATACACGCCGTCTGCTCCTGTTCCTCTATACAACCACCAAGCAGGAAATTTAGATTGTCTATTTTCTATATAATTCACGTCAGATTGATTTGCAATTTCATATAATTCCCATTTAGCTGTTCCGTCATTTACTGTTGCCATGCAAAAACTCCTTTCGTATAGCATACACAACAAGAACAGCGTTAGGGTTATTTAACAGACCACAACATATAGGGAATATTTACCGTACCAGAACCGCCACCATTTTCGCCTTTATTCCATACGCCTTTTCTATTATTTACGTCTGTAATATTAGTCGAAAACGAACCCCTATTTGAATACTCCCAAGAACCACTACAATAAAATACGCATTTATTCCTGTCATAGCCCGAAGGGATAGGGATACTTGCGCCAATAAAACCGTTTGCAGAAGTCGCACCTGCAACAAAAGTGCCGTATAAAGCCACCACACCCGTAACTGGTATAACTACCTGCCCTTTTATTTGCTCCGCTGTTAATCCATTAAGCTGCCCTGCGTTGTATATGCTTTCTATGCTCCAAGTAACAGAGCCATCTTTAACATTAGCCACGGCAATCACCTACTTTGGTAACACCCATAGCCAAGTCTATTGTTAAGAGAGCATTACCCCCCCAGTTTGCAGTTGTACATTCTCAATGTTCATATATCATTCCTCATTTTCTATAATTTCACGCCAACCAGCAGGATAACCCTCTGGAGACCATACATTATTGTCAATTAAACTTTCGTAAACTTTACCTTTAAAACGTACTTTATCTCCTTTTTTGTAAGCATTTTCCGCAGTCGGTTGCTCCCATTCTAAAATTTCGCTTTCAGATGTAAGAACTTTTACAAATAAACTCGGAGCTACATCTGGCTTCCAGCTTTCTTGTGAAGTATGAGCAGTTAAAACTTTGTACAAAATATCATTATAAACTACTCTATCGTCTTTTTTATATTCAACACTATTTGCACTCCATTTCGGAAAGCAGTCAGTCATATATACAGCAACCGTATCATCTACATCTGCAAGTTTTGCTTTGTAATCTTCTTTAGCGGTAGCCATATCGTTACCAGCTAAATTCATCATTACAGCGTTAAGTGCCATAACTCTTAATTCGCTTCTTGCTTCATTAGCTTTCTGTGCGTTTATTTCTTCGGTACTCGGTTGCGGTTCGGGCATTTCTACAATTACGCCGTCTTGCAACATTAATAAGCCAATATTTGTATAAACCTTTTCGTCAAATACCGCTGTTTCGTTCCTCGAACCAATGTCGTCAGCGTCAGGTTCATAATTACAACAGCATACACACTGACCGTCTTTATTAAAAATATAATACATATAATCGCTCCTTTATATTGTTATAAAGCAGGCTGCGGCTCGGTAGTTCCAGTAGTGCCTGCCGTTGTACATTTCAAATAATACCCTGCGTACTTCGCACCACGCAGAAAACGAATAACGCCAACGCTAACCGCTTCATTCGGTTTCCAGTAACCAATATTTTCAATTACAGCGTCCGTAGCTTTCGGTGTCATAATCTTAGTTGTACTTGTGCCAGTAATCGCTTCGCTATCGCTCGCATAATCCGGGCTGTACTCGTCAACAGTAATATTACCCGAAGCGTCCGGGGCTTTACCGTTGACAGTAATATTACCTTTCGTAACCGTCCAAGTACAAGAAGCGTCCGTAACATCTGTACCGCCTGTTCCCCAATCTGGCTCATTCGTACCACTAATACCAGCTACCTTGCATACAGCCGTAAACCCTGCTGGTATATTCGGAGAGCGTACTTCTTGCCCTTTTCCGTAAGCAGTAGACGGCTGCCAGAGTATAGCATTTGTAAGTGCTTCTACTACGCCGTGTTCATTCTTCATAAACGCTTGTAATTCGTCTTGCGTAGTAGCGTTTGTGCTTCCTTCGTACTGAAAATACGGAGAAGTATCAGTTATAAGCTTTGGAATTTCAGTGATATTAGACAAAGAAAATTCCACCTTTCTATATTAAACATAAAATAAAAGTTTTATTATCACAAAGTTAAAAACAAATAGCGGAAACGCCCAGCCATAACCATACTGGCACAGCAGTTAGCAGTGGTGCCCATACACACAACTTAGCCTTGCCGCGCGGCGACCAATGGTATAGCAATGGTTCTGGCAATGGCGTTTGGGGGTCAAGCAATAACCGTACTTGGACCACCGCTTCTGCTGGCGCTCATACTCACAGCTTAACGATAAACAATACTGGTTCTTCTCAACCGCATAATAACTTGCCGCCGTATTTAAGCGTTTACATCTGGTTACGCACGGCGTAACGAAGCGACACTTTAATTAATAGGAAATTGCCCAACTATACCAACCCACTATGAACATTACGGGTACGGTTTCTGGAGCGAGTATAAAAGGGTTTGTTGACGCTGCGCCCGTGGGCGGTAGCGGAGCATTTAAAACTACATCAAATTATGGTTGGTTTGACGGCGGTGCTGGCGGCAAGGAACGCAATGGTTCTTATGCAGACTTTGACGCTTCTCGGTCTTGGAATGGTGCTACTTCCAAAGAAGGGCAAAGCCAACCTTTTAATAATATGCAACCATATATTGCTGTTTATATATGGTTACGCAAAGCGTAACTGCGCCCTACAATAAAATTGTAGTAGTGGAAGCGTACTGCGTAGTTAAGCCGTCCTTTTCCAGATAAATACGGACAAATAAGGTTGTAAATTATTATGTGCAGCATTGTTACCTTCTTCACTTGTTGAGCCGCTCCAACTATTCGCAGCGTTAAAATTTAATATCGAACTATATCCCGGAGAAGCGTTGCTTGCTCCATAATGGGGCGTGTTTGAAGCACCAGTTTTTAAAGCTCCCGTGCCGTGAGTAGCTGTAAAGCAAACATAAGGGCAATTTATACCACCCGTAATGTTCATAGTGCCACGTGTATGCGAGTGGCTGGGCATTTCCGCTACCGTCAAAGTATGAGTAGCTTCGCCGCCTTTGCTTCCAGCAGGATAGTTCGTACCTTGTGATAATAAAACTCTACCTTGCTCTAATTGTTCCCAAGTACCGCCAAACAGCGTAGCAGGGCTTGTAGAGTTTTGACTAAAATAGAACGAGCCAACAGGATAAGCGTCCAAAGGCGAACTAATTTTAATCGTCACAGGTTCGCCCGTTGCTTTTTCAATTACTAAATTTCCACCCTCAAAAGTAATATTAGTAACAGGATTACCCATATTTCCTGCAATAGTTTCTACTTCGTTTTTAATAGTCTGGCAAGACTGCTTATCATTAGCGCAACTCGTTTTAGCTTCGTCAACATAATCTTCTGCACTATCTACAATCTCGTTTAAATCTGTATTAGCTTGACTAACTATGCCATTTAAATTAGTAGTCGCTGTACTAATCGTTGTATCTATTTCGTCTATATATTCAAGAACAATATCTTCGTCATAAACAACCGGAGCGTCAGCAGCATTTACCCCCCGTCTGTGTTACCAACCGCTAACACTACCTTACCGTTTGACTTCTCTTTAAAAATAATTTCGCCCTTTTTAATTAGCGGATTAACTGTATTCCAGTTATCTACCGTGTCAAAGCTATGTATAATTCGAGTAGATATTTAAAAAACCCCCTTAAATATCGTCTTGTGATTTTTAATCACCGTGCTACTAATTATCATTTCTTAACTATTTGAAAATAAAGTTCGCCAAGGTCGCCAACCTTCCGGAGACCAATCTTGGTAATATCTCATATATACACCATTTCCGCTATAATCAAACCATAATTGAGAAGGTCTATTGGTACTTGCTGGTACAAAAACCAACATAAAAAATGAAAGTTGAGACGGTGTATTTTTCATTGTTTGAACATTAACATCTTGAGAGCAACTATATAAACCGGCTTGCATATAATTATTTATATCTGCATTATTCGGTACATTTTCAAATTTCAACGCCTTAGCATAGTTTGCACTGTTTACATTACCACTATTTATCGTATTTTCAACAGCTTGTACATCACCCTGCAAGCTGCCAATAGTATTCATAATAAACTCGTACTGGTTTTCACTTATTGGTTGGTCGCTTTCAGCCCCCCCCAACTAACTCAACCAGATAACGCCCTTGGTCGGCAATAACTTTAGGATAGCGGAAATTAGACCATTCGTCACCTTTGGAATAATAGTTACATCTGCCACCATTAGCAGAAGCAATGCTTTGCCATTCGGTTTCAGTTTTAAGCCATTCCGGGTGCGCTTCAAGCCAAGACCACAAAGCAGCACTATCGGTACGCAATTCCTGCGAGCCGTCAAGTTCGTGTTTGTTCGCAGGTATAGTAGGCGCAATGCTGAATGTAACGTCACCAACATTGTCGCCTGTATAACCTGTTCCCTCTGCATATATATATTCTAAATCGTTGTAATGATTAACGCCGTCACCGCATTTAAGCCTTGCTTTACCTGCGTCAGTTTCAATAACTATTTCGCCTTTGTTTAGAATAGGGTTAGCAGTAGTCCAATTTTCTTTGGTGTCATACCTGTTCGCTTTGTAAGACGAATTAGTATTGCCGCTTACACGTGCTTTAGACACGTTTTTTGTCATAACAGGCTGGTTAAGAATAAAGCCCAAATTAAATCAACTCCCTCTGATAACCCTGCCAAGTAATATCTGCTGTTACTTCAACAGGTGTTCTTGTTCCAAAAGCGTCATTTTCTATGCGTACAAACCTTATTACACAAGGAGTACGGTTCATAACTTCAAGTTCGTATTCTCCTTCAAGATTACTGCTAATGCTTCTAACATTAACCGCAGTAGTGTAATAGTTTGGTGTCTTAATCGGTAAAGTTAAGCCGTCAGCAGGAACGGTAATATCATCAAAGTTTTCGAGCCTGTCCGGTACGTCAATAATAACTCTCAAACTCTTAATCTCTGCCGTTGTGTCTGTATCTGGCGAACTGTCTACTGCAATATGCAAGCTATCGCCGCTACGAATAACAACTTTACCTGTATATTGTTTAAACATACCTTCAAAACGCCAATACGGATTAAGCTGCGGAAATACAGTGTTATCGTTTGCAAAATCTACTGCTCTAAGCGGAGTAGCGATTTCGTTTACAGTGCCAGTAATTTCGCTTGCAGACGGTGCTTCTAATATCTCGTTATCTTCGTCCTCAATCGTATAAGCATTAGGAGAAAGTATACCAAGTGTCCCTTGTGTTTTACCCATGCTCCAAGCATAATCATCTGTGCCAGTCCAAGCTAAAACGCCAGAACCTAAGCAATATTTAACCGTAGACGGAGAGTTCAAGTCATACAATAAATAAAGCTGTCCGTAAGCCATTGGCTGTAAATGTGCGGTCAACGATAAATCAGTATTAATCGTCCTACCAGCTACGGTATTATCTTCCGTAACTATGCCATTATGGTCAGTATTGTACCAAGCGTCCTCTGACAAATCTTGTTGCCACAATACATTATCTTCCAACGGGTCGCCTAAGTTAAGAATACAAAACGCTACGTCTGCGCTTTCATTACCTGCATTGTCAACAGCTTTAATCATTACCGTATGAACACCCTGTCTTAATGCCTGTGTTTCAAAAGGCTGATTGGTAACAAGACCAGTATGTAACTCTTGTGCCGTTGTCCAATTAGGCTGACTACCTTGTGTATACTTTAATTTAAAGCCAGTAATATCATTCGGAACAGGATAAGTAAAGTTCCACCAAAAACGTCTTGTTCCGTCTGGCAATAAGTCAGTATCAAGTTCATCTACGTTACTCGGTGGGCTGTCTCTACCAGTAATCGTAACTTCTACGATAGCAGGAGAACCTTTAATACCGTCAGCAGTAACAATCTGAACACTTACCCAGTATTTACCACTTTGCAAGCCACCAAGGTAAACGCTGTTTTCGTAAGTATTTGCCATAGCGGTATAAGTCTCACCGTCTCTGGAAACGCTTACTTGGTAATGGTCAAGGAAACGGTAATACATATCGTCCCACCATACGTTGAGACCCATATTTAAAATACCTTCTTCACTCGTCCAAGTCTGTTCCTCTGCTTCAAGACCAGTTACTTGCGGCGGTGGGTCAGTGTAAGGAGAACCGCCAGTCGTATAATTCGGATTGGTAATTTGTGCGCCTAAGCTATCGTTGTAAATCGAAGGGTTGTACTGACGGCAAGTTAAGCTGTAAGTACCGGCATTAGTTTCTTCTATCTCGGTAATTCTAAACGGCATTTTAGTAAAAATACCGCCATAAGTTACTTCAATTACATCTCCGCACTCTAACATCATACCCTGCGTTGCTACGCTAAAGGTAATCGTAAGCGAGCATACTTTGTTAAGGTCTCTGTAAAGCCTGCCAATACGTAATGCTTGGTTTTGAGAAGTACAGCCTGCAAGCGTTACTATTTTTTCTGTAATCTGTCCATTAAACTCGTGCTGTGCTTCCAAATCTTCGACTACTACTTTTGTTTCCGTCCATTCGAGCGAAGGGTCAAAGTAACCAATTTTATATCTATTCGGAGTATCTTCGAGCGAAGTCTGCCCGATACTCATACTATCTTTAACAATCGTATCATCTGTAAAGTGGTAAACCGGAGTTTCGGCTTTCTCGACTTTAAGCGCAATCTGGTTGCCAATAGTAATAAAGCCACCAAACGGAGCAAGCATAGAACTTAAATGCTCAATCGGTGTCTTTTGAGTATCGAGAATAATATTAAGCGTATAACGTGGACAAGTCTGTGTATCGCCATTCTCGTCAATATATTCTATTTCTTCGTCACAATAAGCAGCAGTTTCTTTAAACGCTTCATCATCAATTAAGTCTTCACTAATCCAATAACCAGTGCCATATCGTTTACTTGTCAAAAAATCTCTGATAATCCATGCAGGGTTTTCCGTGTATTCAACAACCCATTGATTGTTTTTCCATACCTTGCATTTCATACCTTTGACCATTGCATTGATTGTCGGGTTAGAACCGCTTAACCTACTCGAAGCAACTAAGTCTGCTCTAATCCATGCAAGCTGCGGATAACCGCCCGTGTCTTCATAATTGTCTGGTGTTTCGTTTTGATGAAATTCAAACGTACCAATTCTATAACCACGGTTATCAAGTACAACTTTACCTTTTCTCTCCGGGTCTTCCGGGTCGCAATAGCAATGTACAGCAGAACTGGAATTAAACTGCATACTGTTTGCGCTGATACCTTTACTCGTCCTATCATCAACAGCACCGTCAATTTTCCAGCCATTACCTTCGTCAGATTTAATTCGGTCAATAACGGTAGTCAGCAAGCTATTTTGTGCGTCATAGTGGTCTGTATCACCTAAAGTGTAATTACTGGTTTTACCACCAGCATACAAAACTAAAGTATTTCCGCTTCTGCGTACAGTAGCGTCTTTATGTTGAATATTGTAAATACTGATATTTGTATCGTTTGTAATGAGTTCTTCGTTTGCCATTACATCATAAACGCAGTCGATACCAGCTTCACAAACAACTACGTCTTTTTGTAAATACCTACTACCATTGTATGGATTAGTCCAAGTTTGTAAGCCACCATATTTACGAGTGCCATAAATTACCGGTATCGGAGCGTCTTGGTTTACATCATTTGTAACCGCATTAAAACGGCTATAATCGTCATTGGAATAGTCGGTATTAAGGTTTCCGTAATCGTCTTTATGTGTAGTTGTCCATAATGTAGAAGCAATGGACGCACCATATAAAGCACCTTGTACAGCGGTAACACCTGCTCCGAACCAACCGCCAAACGCACCGCCAATACCACCAGCGACAGCGGCAATAAGGGTAAACGCTATCTTACCTTTACTTTTACCACCCTTACCCAAGCTATCACCCCATTATTTTTATTACGTATTAACTCTAAATTCTTTTGGTATTGCTAAAAAGCCACCATAATTTTGAAGATTATTATACCTGCGACAACTCTCCGGTGTTTTATCGCAATTTCTTGTAAGCGTAACCGTACCAGTCAAGTCGCCTTGAAACGGATAATATGTTGTAACGTAACCGTCTGCACTGTTCGACTTAATCATACGTGTTTCGTAGCCAATAGTAATCAAACCCATTTTGTACTTATCAGCTTCGCCAATTACGTCCATAAGTTTAATGTTATCTGGCGTACTCGAATTAGTGTCAACAGTCGAAGTAAAAACAGCCTTGTCCATTTTGCATAAATCATCACCAAAAGTATTGTTACAAAAATACTGCGTAATTCTAAACGGACATTTCGTCTTCGGAAAACTACAAATTACAGAACAAGTAAATTCACCGTTACTGTACTGCGGAGCGTCAAGATAACCGATAAACACCGGCAATACTAATGTTTCGTCTTCCAAACTTTCCGGGTATTGTATTCGGAATAATTCAACCGTTCTGCCACGAAAATCGAACCCTTCCATGAGAGCCGCTACTTTAGAGTTATCTGCGTCAGATATTTTCAAATCCATATTATCAATTTTACTGTCTACGGAAGTTTTTACGCTACCTCTTTCGATAGGAACAGGGTAGTAGTCATATCCTGCAAAATGAATAACCGTATCACAATTACAAATGCGAATGTCGCCAGTCTTCAAATGAATAACATACAATTCAATAAAAAACGGATTTCCGCTTTCTTTAGCCGCTTCCATATTAACAGGTAAAATTCTCATTTATGAACTACCCTCATTTGTATTGTTACAGTAGTCTTACCAATTACTCTGCCATTGGTATCAAAACCCCATTTTTCAGTAGGGTTATAGTCGCTTGTAAACTGGCAAGTATATTCTTCACCATTGTAATCAAATAAAAACTGTTCGCTTTTACGGTGTTCAAGATAAAACGCTTCTAAATCATCAAGTTGCTTACCTTCAAACTGCATTTCAAAAGTGATAATTGGATTAACACCCAAACGCTGAACTTGAAAAGCACCAGTCTCAAAATCAATAGTTCTATCTAAAAAACGTACAGTACGCTTGACTTCGCCACGTGGAATAAAACTAAACTTCTTCAACGTCAAACATACCTTCTTTCATTCTAAATCCACATTGGTAAAATACGTTCTGTTTCTTTAAGTGCATTATCATAGAAGTTTTAAATACTTCGAGTATCGTAAGCACTTTTGCGTTGCCAACGTATATACCGGTATGGCTTTCTCCGTTAATCTCAAATAATACAATGTCGCCGTACTGCAATGCGTCAATACTTGGCACTTTGTTAAAATACGTGCAAAGCCAACGTGCTAAACGAAACGGCTCTGTTAAATACCAATCTTTCCGTATTGGTCTGCCGTCTCGCCAAGTAATATCTATACCGTGACTGCGCATAAATAACTGGCATAAACCAATGCAATCACAACCGTCAAAATCTGTGCCAAGGAATTTGTACGGTATACCTATAAATTTATGTAAGTCTTGTTGTTTCATAAGTAATCGTGTCCCAAATTTTATATACTTTTCGTGACAAATAAAAAAGACGCTCCGAAGAACGTCTTAGTAGTTTATATATTTACATCTTACAAGTCCAAATACTATCTCTTTCTGTTTGTTTGTTTTTGTCGGTCAAGGTAGTTGTAATAAAAAACGAAGTAGCTTTTGGTACGATTATTTGTGCTTCGGTATTAATAGCAAAGCCTACGTACAACATATTGCAGTCTGGCTCTACGCACTTTCCAAAAGCGTCTACTGTAAAACCATTATTGTAATCAACTTGCAAATTAGGTTGTTTTAAAGTATGTTTAACTCCCTTAAACACAAATTCAACAGAATTATCGTCATTAAAAGTCAGTTTAATTAAACCATATTTCTTTAATATATCCGGGTCTCGTGCATAATGATAACCACTAAAAGTTTGTTGTATTTTATACAATTCTTCTGTACTCGGTGTATGCCCTGCAAAAGCTGTACAGCAAATAGATAAAGCCAGCATAACAAGTAAAAAGATTTTCTTCATATAATCATCTCCTTAAACTCATTATACTGGCTAAAAAATTTTCTGTCAATTAACGCCGAGTGCCACGCCCCATTGCTTGCTGCTTGCCAATAATCGCCATAAGAATGTCGCTATTTTCGTTCAAGTATTCGGCAAACGATTTACTGTCCATAGCCATAATATTGACATAATTCGGACGGTTCTGCTCGCTGTCCAATGCTTTCATTGCTACCGCACCAAGAATTTCGTTACTCCTGCGGTCAGCCAAGCTATTGACTTCTTCACCTACTTGCAAGGTTCTTACAACTTCGTCATTCCTTAACTGCGGCACAACGCCTTTACGTCCTTGCTCAACCATACCACCAGAGTGCATTTTAGGATATGCCATTACATTAGCACCAGTATGATGTTTAGGGTAAGAATTAATATTACCACCAGTATGCTCAGTAGCACCTTTACCCTTACCTTTACCACCGCCTACTAAAGAGCCAAGAAAACTTTTCTGTACATTCTGAACACCAAACAATACTTGTATAGCTTCTCTTGCAAGGTCTTGCCAAAGATTACTCCAAATGTCTTTCCAACTTTCACCTTCAACAACTAACGAAGTAGTAATATCTGCCAAGCCATTTCGTATGTTTGCAGTATTATCTAAAGTAAGCCTGTCAATTTCTTGAATAGTTTCATTATATTCATTAGTCATTTTGTCAAATTCTTCTTTAGCTTTTCTTATAGTTACCTCATTATTTGTATCAAGTGCGTTGTTATATTCTTTATTTAGCCTTACGAGTTCAGCTTCTTGTGCAAGTTTTTGAGTTTGCAGATTGTATAACATACGCTTGTAACTGCGCTCTTGTGCGTACGGGTCTTTGATGTTCTGCTGCGATTGAATACGTTGATTGAGAATGTTTACGTCTTGCATTGTGCGCTCATACGGTGCAGAGCCACCCATTGGTAATTCGGTTAGTTCTCTAACTTTATTTGTTACATCTGTTACTTGCCCTTTTGTCGTTTCAATTTGCTGATTAACCTTGCTAATCTGATTAACGATTTCAGAATAACTTTTAATCTGCTGATACAACTCACGGTTTACTTCTATGTTGCGAAGTTTCTCATTAACCGTAGCGTCCTGCTTATAGCCAACCGCTTCTGCGACATCTTGGTTAGCAGCCATTTCAGTGTCAAGGTTTGCGATTAAGGTTTGTTGATATTCTTCGAGTTGTTTTTGGTATTCAGAAAGGCTCTGCTGTCTTTCTTTGTACAAATCTACTCTTTTAGAAGCGTTTTCAACAGTTTTCCCTTCAAATTGCTCTGCATAATCAAGTTCTCGTACAGCATTATTAAATTCAGTAGCAGCAATTTTGCCGTCATATAAAAGTTCGTTATATACTCTCTGATACTGATTTCTTTTGGCTTTTTCAGAGTAATCAGTATTACCAGAACTACCGCCAGAAGATTTTTTACCTTTAGTATCAGTGCCTTGTTCTGCGTCTACAACTCCACCTTCACCACCGGGAATGTCTTTATTGCCGGAAGAATTACGTGGAGCGAGTTCACCTTTAGAAAGCCTTGTTGCTCTTTCGGCAGCGGCTAATGCAGATTGCTGTGCCTTTCTTTGCTGGTTTATAAATGCAATAGCTTCATTAGACCTTTGAGTAACTATAACGCTTTCTTTCTGCGCTCTAATTAAATCCTGCTGTGCTTTATTATATTCTTCGTTGTCTATAATACCATTTGCAAAATCTGCTTCTGCTTGTTTCATTACAGCCTTTTGATAGAATAAACGGGTATCAGCTAATTTCTGCATTACCTCAATCTCTCTCATTCGCTCATTGATACGAATTTGAGTTTGATTAATGACATTTTTAGTATTCTCTAATTCACCGTCTATTTGTGCCTGTAATGCTTGGTCAAAAGACACACGTAATTTATAATACTGTTCAACTTCTTTTTGTATAGCTTCTTCTGTCCAACCTGCCGCTTCTAACCTACGCATACCAGCTTCGCCAATAGCAACTTTAAGCTGATTTTCAGAACCAACAAGTTTCATATTCAGATTGGCTCTTTCTTCGTCAGTTAAATTAGCGTTTTCTAACTGTTTACGATATTCTTGTATGTTTTGAGCCAAATCGGAGACAACAGAAGAATTTTCCTTGTAGCTTTGAATAGTTTGATAAATTCCGTCTAAGGATTTTTGTGTTTTATCTATGCTTTCCGCAAACTGCTTACCGCTTTCGTCATTTTCTTGGAAAACATCATAAACAGCCATTAAGCCTTGTGCAAGTAAGAATAAAGAACCTACACCAGATAAAGCCTTAAACATTGTACCTATTACAGTAGTAAATGTAGCAGCACCAGTAGCAGTCAAAGTAAGCCCAACTCTTAAACCTGCCAAACCTTCTTTTAATAAAGCAAAGTTTTTCAGCACGTTGGTTAAACCTTTGGTAGCCCAGCCTGCAAGTTTTATAGCAAATAAACCTTTCAAAGTATTAATAATATCTTTAACATTCTCTGGGTCAATCTGCGCTAAAAACTGAACAATAGTTCTTAAACCTTGTATGATGTCAGCAATACCATTACTCGAACCTGCTTCATCAAGAGTTGCAATTAACTGCTGAAAGTCTGCGTTTAATGCTTTAATCTGACGAGAGATAGTTTCATACTGCAAAGCAACCTGTTCGTCAGCCCAACCAGCAGAAGTTCGTGCTGTTTCAAGGTTTTTCATATAAAGTTCATAGCTTCTTAAAAGTGCCATTACGTTATTATATTGATATTTCACTTTGTTACTCGTACATTGTACGGGATTGGTCATTTCTGCCAATCTCTACCGCTTCTTTTGTTATACGGTAGGTCAGACTGTATATTCAGAGTTTCTCTCTGCGGTTATGTCAGTCGTTACGGGTCAATTAAGTTTCCCTCGGTCTTGACTGCTTCCAGCTTTTAACCGATATAAAACCGTTTATTACTCTTATATTCCTATAAGAGAGGGCAGATAAGTTTACCCCCGGAAAACGTAAGAACACTTTTACTGATGTCTTTATTAGACTTGGCTAATGCTTGCATAACCTCTGGAATAACCTTTTCCATACTACGCAACTTCATTTCACCGTTATCGCCAAGTTCATAAATAGCTACGCCAAGTTTTTCTATTTCTTTTCTGGCTCTATCGGTATTCATAGATACAAGCATAGAACGAATACTTCTACCAATTTCGCCACCAGCTTTACCTGTTACCTGCGACATTGTAGCAATCATAGCCTGTAAGCTATCAAAACCTACGCCTGCTTGATAAGCTGCACCGCCAGCACGTTCAGAAGCTGCTGCTAAATTTGCGGCAGTTACACCGGCGTTATCGGCTAACTTCGCCCAAGTATCAATAATTTTACCACTAACCTGCTGTGCTTCGTTTGCGTCTTTAAGATGTACTGCGTATTGTTGCATAGTAGCTTCCAAGCCTTTATTGACTTCAACAAGGCTCATATCGTCAGTAATAGACAATTTAGTAGAAGCACGTACCAATTCTTGGATTACATTTACATCTTTATAAATACGTCCCCAAAGTCTACCTGCTTCAATAACATCTTCAACAGAAGCACCGTAATCAGCGGCAACTTGTATAAATTCACGCATAGCCTTGTTCATAGCTTCTTGGTTGTTCGCTAATTCATTAGGCATTACCTGTGCAAAATTAACCCTGTTTTGCTGATACTGACTTAAAGCGTCAATGAAGTTCGGCATTAAATTCATCATTAATCCTTCTGCTTCGGTCGCAAAACTATAAACCAAACGGCTACGAACTTTTGCTCTAAAGTAATCAAGAGTATGGTTTATATCGTAAAAACCACGTGAACCGCTAATACCTATGTCTTTTCGGAAATTAACGCTTTCACGGTTTAATGCTGCATATTCTTTACGTACTTTTTCAAGTTCTTCTTTTAGTTTATTGTATTTCGGGTCAATACGAGAAGTTCGTTGCAATTCATAATTAAGTTGAGCGGCATATCGTTCTGTTTTTGCGAGTTCGGTAGCATAGTTTTTAAATCCAGCAGTATTAACATTGCCAAGTAAACCATTGCTACCTTTTTGAGAAGTTTGTAATTTCTCTTGTGCTTTGCGTAATTTCTCGACTTCCGCTGTTAATTCTTTAACTTGATTTTGAGCGTCTTTTAAATCCTTCTTGCGCTGGTCTTGAATATTTTTTTGTTCTACCGCCGCACGTTTTAATTCAGCAGTATTATATTTAGAAACCGCATTACTGTCTGCAACCGTACCATTAGCAACAGTAGTATTTTTTAAAACCTTTTGCTGGTCTAAACTATTCATCAACTCTTTAAAGGCACGAACCTTAGAAGTTAATTCCTCAATCTTCTTAGTTTGGTCTTTAAAATCTTTGCTGTTAATGAACGTAAAACTCATATTGTTTTTAACAAGGTCATTTTCAAGCTGTTTCTTTGCCTGTGTAAGTTGTTTCTGAAAACTCTCTAACTCTTTTCTACCACGTTTAGCGCCGCCAGTAAAACCTTCAAACGGGTCTTTTACTTCGTTTTCACGTATGCGTTTAATAGACAATTTGTCTAACGCTTGCTGTATACCTTTCACACTTCGCAAAGCATTAGAAACGTCCATTACAACGTCAACTTTGACTTGTCTGTTAATAGCGTCTGCCAATTACATCACCTTGCTTCTCCCGACTTAATCAAATACTGTATCGCTTCTGCGTCCGTCATTGTTTTAGACGAACCGCCTTTCTTTTTGCCGTTCATTTCTTTCTCTAAATCATCTGCGTTTTTCTTAAAACCTTCGAGTAAATATTCAAGCTGCGGTATCGTCATATTCATTAAATCGTCCATGTTAAGCGAAGTGTTTTGTAAAACTGACGCATATAATTTTGACCAATCGGTTACACCATTGTCAGTGTCATTCTCTTTTTTTTTAGATTAGAAATACCGTAGAATACTTCAAATACTTTTGTAGCCTGTGCTACATCTAAGAAATCCATAATCTGTTCTTTTGTATATTTATCGTCAAACGCCATAACCAAAACATCAAGCATAGCGTCCCACGCTTCGTCTGTATATTCACCGTCCGAGTTTATGTCAAGTATATTCTCTGCTATGAGCATATCGTTAAACTTGGGCGAGAGTTCTCTAATTTTGTCTTTGTGTTTAAGTTTTGCAGGATATATTCTGCGTTTTACTCCGTCTCTGCATAAAATATCTTCATAAGCAGTAAACGGGTCTTTATCAATCTCTTTGCTGTCCATAAATACTCCTTAGCGTAAACTTACTTATATAATGTAAAAGCACCCCGGCACAAGTCCGGGGGCTGAGCGCAAGTGAAGCCAATATGAAGTCTACTTCACAAGCTGAAAACTAAGCAACTTCTGCTTCCCCTACAACCGCATTGTCAACCGTGTTATCGGCTTCGTCCGGCGTAGGGTCAATCAGTTTTTTTCTTCTACTACGGAATAAGAAACAAAGCGTTTATCGCTACGTTCCGGGTCAACCGAAGTAAAAGTTACTTCCGGCGCAGTAGCACCGTCACGGGTCTGTTCAAGGTTAAAGCCGCCGTCACAACGAGCCTTATAAACACGAGTATACAAGCGAACCTTTTTAGTACCGCCTTTGCCGTCCGGAATTTCAGTTACGTTAGAAACATGACGCAGTTCAACGTAACCCGGTACGCTATCGGTAAGAACGTGTACAGAAGAACCGTCTGTAACAGTGTAAACGTAAGAAACGATTACTACTTTACCTGCTGTCACGTCAGAACCAAATGTCAAAGCACCGTTTTCAGCGCAAGAGAACTGACCAGTAGTCGGGCTTTCAGAAACACGGGTCAAACGAGTACCGTCTTCAAGCAAACACTCTACGGTATCAGCAAGTACGCCAGTAGTAACAGCAAGGGTATCGCCAGTGCCTTTTACAGTAATAGTTTCATTGCCAAATGCTTCACCGCCAGTAGAAACAGGAACGCCCTGTGTCATAGCAAGAACATTAAGGTCAACAGTAGCATTGGTGAAGGTAAATGTAGCAGATTTAGAAGTGATGTAGTTATAGAACGGGAACAGGCTGTCACCGCCAAAAACATCTTCGCTCTCGGAAGTAATTTCAATGGTCATATTCTGCATTTTCATAAGCTGTGCGCCAGTCTGACCGTCAGAGCCAATAATAAACGCAGTACCAGTACCATGAATTACCATATTTTTTGTATCAATCGCCAAGTATGGTTCACCCTTTCATTTTTTACTGTCCGTTCATTAACGGATTATAGATAAGTCTATATTTGTACACGCCAGTAACTCCGCTATAATGCTGTCCTTCGTAATTCAGAAGCGGCTGAAAATCGTCAGCCAGTATCATACGGAACAACAAGGAAATTTCCTGTGCTTCATACATACTGTGCGTGTAAATATCAACATATAAATCACCAATATTAACGAGCCAGTTATTTTTGGATTTTTCAGCGTGCATAAAATAGACAGAAATAAAGGGAGCGTCTTCCGGCTCAATAACATCTGCTGTCTGATACTCCCTGCGGATTTTCCTATTCTGTTCTTCCAAAAGTTCTTCTCCTGTTAATTCGGTGTTTATATTCAACAACTTACAAAGTTCCGGGTTAGCTACGCACAACTCAAAAACTCTGTTTAAAATTTCAAAACTGTTTATCATAATTTCACCGTGAAACGCAATCCGTCAAACAATCTCTCAATTTTGCTTTCAGTGGCAACAGCTACGGCAATTTCTTCGAGTAACCTGTCAAGTCTTTGCTCAATAGCTTTCTTAATAATGTACTTAGGTTCTACCGGCTGAAACTTCTGATATAAACCGCCATTTTTAGTACGCAGTTTTTCAAGGTTTACCGGTTTTGGTGGTTTAGGTCTTTGCCATAAATTTTTGTCAAGGTCGTAATATTTTTCGTCCTCGCTACGAGCGATTACGGCAAGATTATGTTTTAAGCGTTCTTTATTAAAAATACCGCCATTAATATAATCATCTAAGGCAGGATTATCTCTATCCATTTTCGAGCCTTTACCATATTCACCAATTAAGGCTTTCTGACCAGTACCAAAAATAGACAAAACAATCATATTCCTTGTAAGCTGCTCTACTTTACTGGTAGCGTCAGCTTTACCAAGAGAACTACTTAACTGTCCATAGTCCATTTCAACCTGCTGTACAATTTTACGTGCTTCTTTATCGCAAACTGTTAGTATTGCTTTCAAGATATTGTTTTGTATGTAAGCTGTATTATTCATTACAATGCCCTCTTATCGTCAGAGCATTGCAAAGCTAATACATTTTTAATTGATGTAGATATACTGTCTACTTGATAATTGTGACCGTCTATGACAAGTCTGTCTGTAAGTTCAATGTCTACTGTATGCTGCACGTACACCAGCTTTGTTGTACTTTCAAGCAGACCTGCGTCATAATATTTCATTTTGCCATTTGTGTCTTGCTGTACACACGGTACGTCTTCAAGTATCGGGACAAGTTCTGTCCCAGCTTTTTGGTTGCCAACAAATTTACTTTTCAAGCGATAAACACTACAAACCGTATCGCATAGCCACATATTAGCTGTGTTGGTATTCATAAAATCAGTATGGCGAAAAGCAGTTACGAGAAGTTTATCGTCTCCGTACTGTACTAAATCGCCAGTTTCAATCTGCGTATCGTCAGCAAGCAAGCCACGAAACTTATACGAATGGGCAAAATCCGTATTGCTATTAGACTGTCTTGTAATATGTATACGCTCGGTTGCCTTTAAACTGCCGTCTAAACCATATACGTCATAATCTTTCGTAAGAAAAAAGCCTTGTAAACTCATACCGTATACCTATACTTAGAAAGAATAGAACGCATATCGTCAGTAAAAAACGAAGGATTGCTCATTTCTACTGTGTAGTCGAGCGTATTCAATCGTTTAGCACCGGCAAATGTAGGAAGCTGTCTAATATTTTGGGCAAGCATAGCGGTAACATATTTTACTTCGTCTGGAATACTCTCATATCCATAAGAGTATTTTATTTCCAACTTTAATTGAGGTTTAAACGGAGAACAAAAGTCCAATGGGTAAATGAAAGGATTGCCTTGCGGATAGTAAGAAAAATAACCGTCCATTTCAGCGTCAAGAAATACATTGTCCGGGGTTGCTTCTTTTTGAGACATACCTACCGGGCTGTAAAATTTTTCCTTAACAGACTCGATATTAATAACAGGTCTATTTCTTAATTTACCTCTGCGCTTTTCATTTAACTGAACCGTCTCGGTAGCTTCATTGACAGAAAAACTATATCCTAAATATCCGTCAATGAGGTTAGAAGCGATAATAACGTCAGAGACTTGTACGCCAGCTACCGTATTGCAATATTCTAAAATTTCGTCTTCTGTCAAATATTGGCTCATTTTCTACCTCGTTAAGCTGCTGTATAAGTACCAGTAATGCTAATCGGTTCACCTTCGGACATAGTAAGCTGTCCAGTAATGGCTGTGCCGTTTACATTAATTGTACAAGCGGTAATCGTAGGAGCGTCTTTGCCTTTAGCACCTGCCGCACCTGTATCACCTTTATCGCCTTTTGCGCCTTTCAAGTTTTTAAAAGCAAAAGCGAATGTACGAGCCTGTGCAGTACCGCCCGGAGTTACTGTAACAGAAGGAGTGCCAGTATTAGCGTCAACAGTAGCAGTAACACTTGTAATTTGAGCAGCAGCACCTGCCGCACCGGTGTCGCCCTTATCGCCTTTCGCACCATTAGCAGGTTTATTGACATAAACGAGAGTACCGTCAGCATTACGTGCTAAAATCTGACCTTCTGTGCCGTCAGCGGCAGGTTTTTCAAGTGCGTTGGCAATGCCGCTTTCCATATTATTAAGTTTTTCTTTTGTGATTTTGTCACCAGTATTCCAAGTGGTTTTACTGTATGTCATTCACATCAACCTTTCTTAGTTGTTTTGCGTGTACGTGTTGCTTTAGTAGTAACAGCAAAAGTATTAGCGTCAGAAGCCGCTACCGTAGATGTATCGACAACGGCTTCATCAACTACTGCGTCAGTTCCAGAAGGTGGAGTTACGCTGCCGTTACTTTTTTTTGAGGATAAGGTGAGCGTATTCTGCGCCTTTAGCAACAATGCAATCATACTGTAAAGCCATGAATTTTTCGTTAAGACTTTCGTCCTGTAAACCAAAACCGAAAATACGAGGAACAGGAGAACCTACATAGTAACGAGTTAAGAGGTTTTCGGAGAGGATTGCAATATTATGGATTTTCTTGCCGCTATCGCCAGCAGTACCGTCTTGAATAGGCAGATACGGGTCGGGAGCAATCGGCAGAACGCCCATGCAAGTCATTACGCCACGAACTTTAATACCTGCGGTAATTTCTACTTCATAACCTTTTACAGTGTTTTCACGAGCCTGTTCTTCCTGTTCGATAAGGTCATAAGTCAGCGGATTTACAACAATCAGAGAAGGACGAACATCATAGTCGGTTTTAGCTGCAAGTTCAGCAACTTTTGTACGGATATAATCGCAAATCAGAGTGCCGTCCGGTACGTCTGCGGTATTGGTAATCTGGGTAAGTAAACCTACATATTCGTTGGTAGTGCTTTCAGACAGGGAAGTGTCGTTACCAGTCCATACTTTAGCGTCCTGCAACATCAAAAGGTCAGTTACCATAGCACGAATGTCCTCGGTTGTCAGACCATTGTACAAGCCCTGCTGGTTAGCTACTTCACGGTCAAAATGAGTGAACTCAATTTCGTTGGTAATAGCTTTGATGAAAGCTGCTTTAGCTACACGAGTTACGTTGTATTTTGTAGTTACTTTCAGAGCGTGAGGGTCTTGGAAAGCTGCGGTTGCAGTAGCCGCTTTCTTTTCAAAATACTGTGTCGGGTTGCCAGTAGCAGGTTTTGTCTGCATACGACGAAGCAGATAGCCACGTTTTTCTGTAAGGTCAAGAATTTCTTTTTCGTAAACAGGTACAATTACAAAACCATTGCCGGTTTTAAGACCTGCGTCAGCGAAGGATAAAAACTGAGAATTTGCCATTAATTACATACCACCTTTACGTGCTTTGAGACTTTCTTTAAAAGCGTCAAGTTTTGCTTTAGCTTTAAGACTTTCGGGAATTGTCATATCGTTGTCAATTTCTTCGCATTTTACTTTGAGGGATTTTTCTTCGTTTTTTTTCAGTTCGTCTTCCTTAGACGCAAACTGCATACCCTCTGTTTTCGGAGCAGGAGTTTCTTCTTTTGCTTCCGGTACTTTAGTTTCCGGTACTTTTGCCTGTGCTTCGATTTTTTCGCCGAGAGCGTTAATAGCGTCAGTTACAGCAGAGAAATCTACTTTTTCGGGTTCTTTACCTGCGAGTGCGTCAATCTTTTCAGAAACCGCATTAAAACTTGCAGTCAAACCTTCAAAGCCCTCTGTGATTTTGCCAACAATAGCTTCGAGTTCTTCTTTGGTCATTGAATTGCCACCTTTCTTTGCTTGTGCCGCAAGTTGTGTAGCTTTAAATGCGGCTAAATTTTTATATAAAATTGAAACGCCGGTAAAGGTAAACTTTGTTACCAGATAGTTGTCGCCATGGTCTTCCATATTTTCTACAAATACCTCTACTGAAAAACCAAGGCTTTCTTTGGCGTTTTTTATCATGAAGCAGACTTCGGACAAGTCATTTTTCCATAACAGACCGTCAATGTTTACGCCACCGTCTTCACTTAAAGCAGCGTGTTCAACTACACCAATTTTGAAATGGTCGTCATGTCCTGTAAGTGCGTCTTCCGAGTAGTCCCAAGGGTTATACCTGCAATTAACGCCCATACCAACAAAGGAGTTTAAAGCGTTTTCGATAGCTTCTTTACTAAAAGCTACTGGTTTGTCACAACCACAAGGAACACCGTCAGAAGGAGTGTCTGCATATAAACAAACGCCACTAAACGGCATTTTATTGATATGCTCGTCAGTAGCGTCTGCAAAATTAAACTTATTAAACTGTAAAAATATATTCTTTATGGTAGTTCACCACTCAATCATTATTGGTATCGTCATTGTCCCTATCATCATTAACATTGTCATACCTGTCTTTACCTACGCCATTGTAACCACCAGCGTTTTGCGTTTGTAATTCCGCTGTCTCTTTAGCGTATTCAATGTTAAGTTTTGACTTGTAGTCAGATTTCAAGAGACCACCGTAATCAGCATTAGAACCTTCAACTTTCGGATAACCAAGAAGCTGTCTGGTTTCATCAAGCGTTAAAATGTCTGCGTTCCATTCGGCAAGTATACGGTCAGATTTTTGTTTTTTACGTGTTTCATTGTCTTCAAAAACAAACTTGAAAACGAGCCTGTCTGCATAACCTAAACGAGCCAGAACCTTTTTGTTAATCTGGTCTGCGATTAGATTAGCTAAAGGAATAACAGCTTCTTCAAGAATGTTCTCTTTCTGTTCAGCAACCGTACTTCGGTCTGTCTGGCTACCCTCGTTAAAGCGTTTAGGGTCAACGCCAAACGTATAAGCTACAATAACAGTCAAAAAATGTTGCCATTGTAGATATAAGCCGTCGTCACCAGCAGGAGCAATCTGTTCGCCGGTAGCACCTTTAGTACCGCCAATGATAGGAATATTGCCAGTGCCAACAATTTCTTCTTGGAAGTATTTACGGAAAGCGTCAATGTCTTGTTTAGAAGCACCTTCGCCTAAATCAATCAAAAACTTAGGTAACGCTCTCGAAGCAACCGTTCCTGCGTATTTCTGCGCTTCAAGTAAGTAATTGATAATTTTAAATGCCGCTTCAACAGGAGCAAGACCAAGAGGGCTGTAAGTAAAACTCGTACCTCTCAAATACATTAAATCTTGGTCAGCTAAATCAACTTCGTCTCCGTTAATTTTGCGCTGTTTGTATTTAATGTCGGTTGGCTTATAAACACGGTCAACACCAACACGTATCGTAAAACCGTCAACGGGATATAACCAGATAGGCTTACGCTGGTCGCCACCTTGTACAATTTCAACAGCACCGCAGTCGCCAGTCAAAATATCTTCAATTACCGAACCAAATAAAGAAGCAAACGTATCGCCATTATTCGGCTGTCTTAAACAGCGTTCCAGAACAGCAATTTCGTTTGCATAATCGTTTTCGTCATTTATATCTACTTTTTCAATACGCCACGGACAATTTAAAATACCGTTCTTGATAATATTGATTGCTCGTCTGCAAACCGGAGTTTTAGCAAAATTACGAAGCATTGTAGCGGTCATTTCTTTATCAATCGTACCGTCAACATTCGTAATCGCCCAACCATAAGGAGCATACACAAGAGAGGTTTGCGGTTCTGGCGTTTTCGGCTTACGTCCTACGTAATACTGTTTGCCAAAAAAATTAAATTCCAATCTCTCACCTCTTTCTTAATATGCTCTAAAACTACCAAAACTAAGACCAGTAACACCGTGCTTACCAGTCGGAAAAATCAAGTCTAAACCTTGTTTTAATGCGTCTATGCCGTCATCTGTGCCTTTTGGGAAACGTCTTAATTCGTCAAGTAAACGCTTCTGTGATACGTGGAATTTCACATAACCATTTTTGATGAACGGTACTAAACCTTTAATACGCAGTTCTTTGTCGGTCATGTTCTGCATTTCTTCAATCGGTAAAGCAATGTTTTGTGCTAAAGCCCTGCGTCCACATTCCTGTGCAAAAAATGCTTGGAACTGAACACTCTCTATGCCAACTCTAACAAGTTTAGCTTGATACGTTATACACTCACTAATAAGGTCGTCAATGATTTTATCTGGCTTACGCCTTTTAATATCAGCCTTTAGGACGTAAATGTAATTATCAATACCTCGTCCAAGTATTACAATAGCACTGTTATCAGCCTTGTATTTCTTAGCTAAAGACGGGTCAACGGAAATATAAACCTCTCGAATGTCGGGTAAAACTTCCCAATATTTGAACCAGTCTTCTTTAAAAATACGCTGGCTTTCGGAAACAGGGTCGTTCTGATATTCGCTGTCAAACGCTTCCGGGTTCATTTTTCGCATAAGCATAAGGTCATAATAGTAATCTGGTTGTTTGTCTGCCCAGAGTACCTCTGTACCTTTCAGCATTGCTTTCTTATGCTTCTCAAAGAACTCTTTAGCTATTTCACTTGGATTTTCCAGCTTTTCATCATTGAGTATGTTTTCCCATTCTTCCCACAAAGGAGACTTGGAAAACTTGATAACAGCTTGATACTTCTTTCTGTTCCACATACTGTATTCGGGAGCAGTAAGAATTTTATTTAACAAACTCTCATAGTTGAGTATCGTGCCAATATATATAATTTTTACGGTAGTATTACCGCAAGGAATAAGTGCTTTTTGAAACCAGTTTAAAAGTTTTGCTCTTTGTGCTTCTGTTTCTACGCTTTCATCATTTTCAAGGTCGTCAACAATGATTACGTCCGGTCTGAACTGCCTATACTTGATACCACGAAGTTTCTGTCCTGCGCCTTTGCCAACAACCTGTATTTTGTTAGCCGTCTGGATTTTAGCATTTGACCAAACTTTCGTACCAACCAAATCACCGAAAGTATCTCGCAGTAGTTCGTTTTCTTCAAGTTCGTCACGAATAGCCATTATAAACTGGTTAGCTTGGTCTACTGTATCGGACACAATCAGAATGTTCTTTGCGTAACCAAATACAACACACCAAATAGGAAAACCAAAGGAAAGTATCTGGCTTTTACCATGACCACGTGGCGCACCACGAGCAAAATAGTATTTATCGTTTTTACGCTTCATAACGTATTCTTCTAATGTATGGAACACGTCTTCGTGAAAAGCGCAAAATTGACCAGTGAATATATGAGGAAAGAATGTTTTACAGAATAAAGCTAAATCAGTCCTACATTGTTCTATTACCTTATCATCAACAGTGACTTCGAGTTCTTTCTCTATGTCGCCAAGTATGCCAAGGTAATCAAAACTATTATCAGTACCTATATTCCTGCGCTTCTTTCTTTCGCTCTTTAGAATTTAGATTGTCGATAATGTAGGATTTTTTATTTTTAACTTTATTCTTCGGTCTCTTTTTCTTGAATGTCTTTTTCACTTTTGAATTTTTCCTTCAACATGAGTAAACCTTCACCAATCTTCCCACCGCACCACCAAGCGAGCCTACAAACCAAGTAAGCATAGAAACCATAAATACCAATCCACATTAACGTCCAAAACGCAATGCCGCCATAGTAAGCACCGAGATTAATGGAAGCGTCTGCAATTTCAAAAAACACTGTATCACTCCTAAATTGTTAATAAAAAAAAGAACGCCTTACAGCGTCCAATTCATAGCTTTAAAAACAGAAAGCGCACCGGCGAGCGATACGCAATCGACTACTCCTGCCACATTTTTGGCTAATTTTGCAATAAAAAATAATAGCCCAGTCCTGACAAACCAGCGGTTATTTTTTAACTTCTTTTAGTGACCGAGCTAAATATTAAATTAATAAACGAGAGTAACCTTAGCCCTCTCGCTCACCCCTGCGCCACATAAGCGTCTCGGTGTAATCGTTAATTGTTTTACCACGGCAAAGGTTGCTATTCTTTGTTAGTCCGTGGGGCTTGGAGCGTTAGTCTAATGCCTTACTTACTTTTTCAAGCAACCGTAAGTGTCAGCTATCAGCTACGTCCTCGCCTAAGTTAGTTTGAGCCAACGCCCTAATTGTTGCAATTTATACTCTCGCACGAGTAAGATATATATGCAGGTCTTATTATCACCGTGTAATATTCCACTCCGAGCCTGCTTAATAACTTGGAGCCTTGTGCTGTAATCGAAACAGCGAATATGGTTTACAAAACCATTGTTTTGCCACTAAACTAACAAGGCGTATAAAAATAATTTAGTTTAAGCAACATTAGCGTATTGCCATTTATAACCATAAGCAGTGTTTTTAATTCCTCGGCAGGCTTCGTAAACGTGACAAAGTTGTTTTATACCAAGAAATTGTTTTAGTTCGTTGTTATTATTAAAACGCTCTACTTCTTCTCCCGTATTCGGGTTTGTAGCAACAATAGGGTAACTCACACGAACACACTGCACATTGTTTTTAGTTATATCTTGTAAATAGTAATTATTAGTAGTATTTAATTTGTCTTTGTGTTTAAGTATAAAACCCACTACTTTAGATAATTCATAGTCTTGTGCTAATCTTGATTGACTATAAACACTACTATTATTGTCAATAATGAAATTAACAGTAGATTTAGTAACTTCGTGTATAGAAATCATATAGCATACGCCTTGCCACATTGTTACAAAATAATCTACTTCATTTGGGGTGTATATATGTTCTTTATGCTGGTTTGTATTAGCAGATTTACTTCTCGCAGAAAAGAAAAACATATTTGGTTTATCTTTAATTTGTCGAGAAGTTTTGCTTTGTATACGCAACAACATACCGTCTATGTCTACTATGAAATCGTACCTGCTTCCATTTCCATAAGGAATAGAAACTTGATAACCCAAACGTCTAAAAGCTAATATCGCTTCTAATTCCGTTACGTCACCTTTAATTTTAGAGTTATTCAAAATACAACCCCATTAGCAAACACCTCTATATTTTTAGTATATTATTTGGGGCGGCGTGGTAAGGAATTGAACCTTCAATGAGCCGAAACTCGCCAGAGTCAAAGTCTGACTGCTTAACCATTTGCATACACGCCGCATGACTGGTAGCTATTCCTTATCATCACTTATCGAGTAAGTTCTGACCCGCACTACCAGTAATAACTACGCCGCTTTCGCTATTGGTTGTTTGCCGGGAGAATAGCCGTTTCCCAGAGCGTAGATAATTCGTTAGGCATACGCCCAAGAGAACTACTAAAACTTTGTTTTAGGTCGCCTTCTTAGGCATACTGCCAAGAAAAGCCATAAGCTATTTTACGCTTACCTTTACAGCACTTAATAATATGGCTGTCACATTGTTTGTTGCCCACACTTAAAGCCGCTTCTGTTACTGACGCATACAGTTCAATCCATTCACCAGTAGTAGGATTTACTTTTGCTATCCAAGTTTTAGGTTTTACACTGTATATGTTCTTGGCAAAGATATACCGTGAAGCAAGTACAGTCTTAATCGTATGAGCAGATATATTTAAGTTCATTTCTATTTGATTTATAGGTAATTTCTGTATGCAATACTGAAAAATGATGTCATTTTCTTTACCAATATTCACAACAGCAGGGTTATCTCCACCTAAAGACGCATTATAACCGTTATTAAAACTATCGTATTTACGGATATATTCGATTTCTTTTTCTTCGAGTAAACCTTGTCTAAAACGTCCAATTAACTCGATTGTAAAATTATCGTAACCGATTTCACGCATAGCTGTATGTAAACGATAGTTGCCGTCTTCGTCTTTGTAGAGATTTCGTTTAGCTTTGTTAATATGGTCTTTCATACGCTGACTAAGAGGATAATAGCATTTGCCAACGTAGATTTTATCGTTTTCGTTGTTTCGTATTACATAGAGATTGCCAATCAAAATAGTTAATCCTTTCGTGTAGATTTAGATTAGGTTCGTTCAAAGAATTGAACAGCACCTATACTTCGTATAGGAAGGAGTTGCAATGTGAATTGTAAAGACCTTCTAATCGTAGATTAGGAAGGAGGGGTATGTGCTAAAACTCATGCCAACAAAACTTGCTCGCAATACAAAACCACCATACCCGGTTTTACTAATGTACCAATGCAAAGTCTAACAGCTAATACCCTTGCAAGTATCTCTTACGGTCGCTCCTGTCAACGGTAAAGCTGTTATATATGGTTGCAGCACACGGAATTGCACCGTTTATACAAGGTTATGAGCCTTATTAGGAGACTACTCCTACCTGCTGCCATGTTATCACTGCCAACTCGCAAGTCAGCAGGCGTATAAAACAGAGTAAATGTCCCTCTATATAATGGGTACATTTTGGCGTTTTGGGGACAGATTAAGTTATAATTAGCCTTAACCAGGTAAACGAATAACAAGTGTACGAATAACAGCTTATCATTCCTCTTACAGAGAGTATTGTTCTAAGTTCAAACTCGTAATTCTTACAAATTACTTCGGGTTCACTTACGTTCACCCTTCGCAATCTTACGATTGCTCGTTTTCACTAAGAACACCGTTCAGTGAATGTCTTTCGTTTGTTTTCGCTTGGGAACTCAAACAAACTCAATACAATCACTTCACTATGCTTTCAGTACGATTGTAATTTCACTCGTTTAAAGTTCACTTGGGAGTTCACTTCAAACTCATTCAACTACAATCTACCACGAACTACCCTTGTACGTTCTTTTGGTTCGGAATACTCGCTCATATTCATTCGCTCGTATTCCTCACAGTGTATCTCGTTTTCCCCTTCTATATATTGGGTACAAATCGAGACTTTGGGGACACTTGATGTCACCATGATGTCATATTATAGAGCATTTGAACTACTAAACAACGAGCCAAAGTCTCTCATACGGTATTAGTCATACAGACGAATTGCACGCTCACCTCGCATACACTCGGTTCACTACCAATCGAACTTCGACAGGTATTTACTGGCATAGTTATACATTAGTATCGTACTTGCATATATACAAGGCAACAATGTTGCCCACGGTCTAAAAAGGGGAACACGTGTAAACTACCTGTCTTGTTCTCTTGGGCAATTCAAGTCGCTTCCGGCTTGCTTTGCATACACCTGTTTCGCTTTAGTGAGTTACAGAATTTGTTGACCGTGAAGAAATTAGGTCTGTTAGGCTTAACACGGTAACTAATGTATACGTAGTAGTTTACACGGTAAAATAAAGCTGTAATCGTAGTACACTACAATTTACCACGGTCAAATTAACTCGTAACGTATACACTGGCTTCCGCTTTTGCGTTAAAAATTGTATGCGTAACAAGGTATACAACTCGTTTCGTGTATGCTTGATGTTACGGTTAGTGGTAACACGTACACTTAGTAGGCGTGTAGCGGTTATTGTAGGTGTAGGAGTAGTTCGTATACACTTAGTTTTACGCTTGGTTGGATATGTTGTGTAACGTATACATTAGAGAGTTGTTGGGTGAGTAGTAGTGCCGCAGGCACGTGTATAAACTATATGCGCTTTCCGTGGCGTGATGTGCGGCTTTGGTTAAAATAAACATACCCCCGGAGTCCCTGCAAAGCCGCTTGCTGTCTGCGTTCCCGGCACTTTAACACGCTAAAATGAGAAATAATAATACATTATTACTTGTATCAATTCCTACTTATGTAGTATGATATATTGGGACGTTTTTTGTCCCTCTATTTTTGGCATTGAGTGCGCAAAATATGTACGAAAGTACAAATGTATTTGTGATAGATACAAGTTATCCACATACTTATCCACAACTATCCGCACACTTATCCACAGTTTTATACGACTTATCCACAAGTATACAAACACCAATCAAGCATAAGCATTACAAGTGTATGCCATGTAGCTAATAACAATATAATACCAATCAGCTAATATATTCCAAGTGTATGCCATACAAGCTATTATATCATACTAAAATACTATGCTATAATATAACAAGTGTACGCATTACAAGCTAATAATATACACGTAGCAAGCACAAGTATACACACACTGTAAACCATGCCCTTATATGCGTTGTAATAGCCAGTACAAGTCTTTCGCCCTGTATACGATAAACCATAAGCACATTAATTAATACGATTGATACAAGCAATATATATAAAGCCGTATACAATACAAGAAAGTACATTTTTTTAAAAGCCTGCTACCCTGCTATAAATGCCTTGTATGCGTCAATAAAGCTATGTATTAGCGTATTTATTGCAGCCTTAATTATAACTATTTATATATAAATATAGCTAAAAGTTTATATATCTACATACTAACAAGTTTATACTATATAAATAATTAAAGACGTAAAAAAAAGAGCCTATAC
>ENA-UOJL01000394-UOJL01000394.1-human-gut-metagenome-genome-assembly--contig:-P47-NODE-394-length-66242-cov-9.594044_pt1 | contig 66242 bp, 55 predicted proteins | sample MGYA00242347_ERZ723894 | MGnify/ENA metagenome assembly ERZ723894
ATCCTGCGGCCGAATAAAACGCTTTTAAGCGTTTTATTAAAAACTCGTATAAGGCAGCACCGTAAAAAATTGCCAAAAGCGCCGCGATGTGGTATAATGAAGCCATGGGATAAACAGATGACAATTTCCGTATTCAGCGATGAACTGGCACAGGTACGGACGAAAAAAAGAATTTCTCGCACAGATTGAACGGATTGTCCCGTGGAAAATAAATCCGGCCAATTCAAAATCCGGAAAAGCAAGCTGCTGCCCTTGGAAAAATCATCTATCCGATGAGCAGCAGACAAGGCGGGCAGGTGCTTCAATCAGCCACACTCGCCTCGGTGGACAGTAAAAAAAGACGTCCCCGGACCACTCCCCCCCCCCGGCGGCGCGGGCTGCCCCCCTCCCCCCCGCCTGTATTGTTTATGCCAGAATATCGCTTATATCGGTCTGCTGTCCGCCTGCGGTAAAGGCTGCCGTTTTTCCGTCATGGGTGAGCTTATAGGTTTCCCCCGCCGCGCCCTTTTCCAGCAAATCAGCGAGCCGGAACGCGGAGGTCGCATCCTTGGTGACAAAGACGATCTTCTCCACGCCCTGCGCCTTGAGGGTGCCGATGCCGCTGAGCTTTCCCGTCAGCACGGCAAAGTCGGCGTCCACGGTGACGGTCAGCACGCCGTCCTTCTGCTCGGCCGTGTAGGCAATGTCCTTGCCGTCCTTGTCGGTCACGCGGTAGAGGGGACTTTGCGGGGTATCCGCGTCGCCGGATTTCCCTTCCGGCACCACAAGCGTGCCGATCTGGAATTCGATCGTCTCGCCGCCCAGCCGCAGGACACAGGTGACGGGGTAGGTACCCGGCGCGGCGGGAACGGTCTCGCTGCCGTCATAGAGAATTTTTTCTACAGTACCCTCGCCGGACGTTGTCACGGTGAACTTGCCGTTTTCACTGCGGATGTCCAGAGCGGTCAGGTTTTCCGGGTCGCCGTCGTGATTTTCGCCGCTCAGGCGCATGTTGATGTAGTCCTTCAGCTTCTCAATATCGCTGCCGTTCAAGCCGTTGATCGTCACATCCGGCCCGATCACGTAATGACCGTAGCTGCTTTCATGGTAGGCATCCTGCCCGTCGCCGATGCGGCCGATGGCATTCTTATCCAGCGTGTATTCGATTTCCTTTGTCTTATAATTAAAGGCAACTTTGTCGTTCAAGAGCATACCCGTGGTAATGCGGGCGTTGCCAAGGATAAGAATGGTTCCGCGCATATCATCTTTGTCGTCGCTGCCGATGGCAGCGGCACTATCGCCCGCTATGGCGGTGACCTGCGCGTTGTCCTGGATGATGATCAGTCCGGCCATATGTTCACCATCACTGGCACCGATGCCCGCACCTTCATCCTCGCCGATCGCCGTCACCTTTGCACTGTCCCGGATGATGATTCTGCCGGTAGATGTGATGGAACCGTCATTTCCAGAGCCAATGCCTGCGCTTTCATCGTCACTTCCCGCAGTCACCCGAGCGTTGCCGCCGATGATGATGGTGCCGGATACGTCCCCATCCTCACCGGAGCCGATACCGGTGCCGCCTTCTTCACTCCACGCGGTTACCTTCGCGTTGCCGCCAATCGTAATCGTCCCGGACATCTCGCCCTTTTGGGGGTCATATGCTGATTCGCCGGCGCCAATTCCTGCACCGTCCCAGCCGCTTCCGGCCGTAACCTGCGCATTGTCGCTGATGGTGATGCTTCCGGACATATTGCCGTATTTGCCGGAGCCGATACCCGCACCGTCCTCATGGCTGAAGGCGTTGACCTTTGCGTTTCCGTCAATGGTGATGCTGCCGGACATATTGCCGTCTTCGCCGGAACCGATGCCTGCACCGTCACCACGGAAATCATCTTCCTCGTCATCTTCCGTGGTGACGGTGGCGCTGCCGGTAATATGGATTTTACCGGACATGTCCTCACCCTTGTGGCTGCCGATTATGGCGTTATCGTTTTCATTCTCTGTACTATCGCCGATTTCGGCCTCCAGCGAGCCGCTGCCGGTGATGGTCACATTGCCGTCGGAGACATGCAGGGCAGAGCCGCTTTCGGAGAAAATCTTGTTGTCTCCCTCCAGTGTGATGTTCGCGCTGGAGCTGCCCACGTCGATGGCGTCGCCTGTGCTGCTGATGTTGATATCCTGAATGGTGACATTTGCCGTTGCATTGTCAGAGGTGGATATGGTGATGGTGCTGTCCGTTGTCTTAGAGCTGTCGCGCTGCTTGATGACAGGCGCATTATCCGCAACGTCTGTGCTGCTTCCCTGGGACACCGTCTGGCCGCTGTCTCCGGCGCTGACGGTAATGTCGCCGTCCTCCAGATACCATTCCGCCGCAAACGCGGTCACAGACAGGTTCACGACCAGCAGCAGCGCGATGATCGCGGAAATCAGTCTTCTCATTTTCATTGGATGTACGTTCTCCTTCCTCGTCCTGACCCGTACCCGTCGGGCAGACAGCCGGGGGATTGCATCGGGAGATCTCCCGATGCAATGGGGTACCCCATTGCGAATTTTTCGGAGGCTGTTACTATTGGGTGTATATACCAATGATAGCAGATTACGTTCTCGCTGTCAAGCATTTTCCCGGCGGATAATTTTCACTGTCTATGTCGTTGAATGAACCGCCGGACTATGCTATGATACTGCCAAAGAAGTCCGAAAACCGCCCAAAAATCTGTCAGGCAAACAGGAGGAAGCAACCGTGACCGTGCAAAAAGCGCAAAAAAGTGACATCGACGGCATCGAGAAAATTTACGACCGCATTCATGACAGCGAGGAACAGGGGCTTTCCACCATCGGCTGGATCCGCGGCGTCTACCCCACCCGGAAAACGGCGGAGGCCGCTCTGGAACGGGGCGATCTGTTCGTCATGTTGGATGACGGAAATGTAGTTGCCGCCGCCGTCATCAACCAGACCCAGGTGTACGAGTACAAAGACGCAGCATGGAAGCACGCCGCGGAAGATAACGAGGTCATGGTGCTGCACTGCCTTGTGGTTGACCCACTGAAAGGCGGAAAGGGATATGGCCGCGCTTTCGTCGCATACTATGAGGATTACGCAAAACAGCACGGCTGCCCCGCTCTGCGGATGGACACCAATGTGAAAAACACCCGGGCGCGGAAGCTGTACCACGCCCTGGGATATGAGGAAGTCGGCGTCGTGCAGTGCGTTTTCAACGGCATTCCCGATGTGCAGCTGGTGTGCCTGGAAAAATATCTGGGAAAAGATTGAAAAAGCTCCCTTCCCGACAGCGTTTTGTCAGGAAGGGAGCTTTTTTCAGTTTGTCGCAGTTTTACCTTTATAATAGTCCGTATCCAGAATCAGATTGTTGATCCGCACGAACTGCTGTACCTTTTCGGCCATCGCGTCAAGAGTTTCGCTGCTTATCTCCGCTTCGCCGCCGGTGATGCTGAGGACGCGCTCCGTCCCCGCGTCATAGGCAATGTCCCCGGATATCCAGCTGCCGTCGGAAAACAGGGCGCAGCCCTCATAGGTGGGGTCAAAGGCGTCCCGGCCTATGTAATCGTAGGGGCTGTCCACCCCCAGAAGATTCAGCATTGTTGGCAGAAGGTCGGAGGTGTTCAGCGTCTTGCTTACCTCCATGGGCTGCAAATCCGCGCTCCAGATGAAGCAGGGCGTCCTTTCCAGCAGCAGCGCGTCGCCCACTCCGGAAAGGGCGTACAGGGACTCCTCGTCCTTATAGCCGTAGGTGTAGTGGTCGGTGACGCCGATGATGACGGTGTTTTCCAGCTGCCCCTTGTCCTCCAGCTCCTCAAGCAGCCGGGCAAACAGATCGTCCACCAGCCTGGCCTTGAGATAGGCGCAGTCCGTTTCCTCGTTGCCGGTCAGCCCCCGGAATTCCGGGTACTTTTTCAGCGCCCAATAGCTCAGAACTTCATTGTACTTGTAGCTTAAGTGGGCGGAACGGGTGATGATGAAGTTCAGGGTCGGCTGTCCCTCCCGGAAGAATTCGGCGTTCAGGCCGGGATTGTCAAACAGCAGCTGATCGTCATACAAAAGGTCTTCCTCGTCCTCGCCGATGAAATCCCCATAACAGACGTACTCCGAATACCCCATGGCGGGAGAGAACACCCCCCGGCTGTAGAAGCTGGGGTCGTTATAGTGGAAGGTCTTGGCGGAATACCCCTCCCGGGTCAGCAAATTGGCAAGGGACTGGCGGTAGGTGTTCGTGATGTAGTCGAAGGCGTAGCCGCCCTGACTGCTCAGGAATGAGCCGGTATTCACGCAGAATTCCGTATTGAAGGTACGGATGCCGCCATACCCCGGCGTGTAGAAGCGGGTGAAGGAAATGCCCTCGGACATGAGCCGCTGAAGCGTTGGGGTATATTTCCCGATCATCCAGTCGTCCATGGACTCCATGAGCACCAGAACCACGTTTTTCCCTTCCAGAAGGCCGGTCATTTCGTTGTCCCCGCCCACGGTTCGACCCGCAAAATAGGCGTTGATTTCTGCCTTTCCCGCCTTCTGCGCCGCGGCGCAGCTTGGGGTCAGGGGGTAGATGCCGTTTTTGTAGATGTCCTTTTCCAGCGTCTGATACAATCCGCAGACCTGATACAGCCGATGGGCGTTGAACATGTTGTCATAGGCTGCCTCAGCGGACTGAACCCTGCCGTAGTCGGAGGATGCGTAGCGGATGTCGCCGTCCTGCAAAAACACCGCCTGGGGCAGGCAGACTGCGCCCACCGACGCGGCAACGGCAACCGCCGCAGCCGCGACGCCGGTTGACCATTTCTGCTTCCATCCGGGAAATTTCGCCAGAATCACAACGCCCTGCACCGCCAGCGCCGCCAGTCCCAGCCACCAGCCGATAGGGTAGCTCAGCAGGACGGAAAAATAGTCCGACCCTTCGGAGGCATAGCGGAAATCCGACAGCCACATCATCTCGGAAAACAGGTAAAAATATCCTGTCTCCACGGCGGCATAAATCGCGGCGGCGAAATACAAAATGCCGTATGCCACTCTGCCCGCCTTGGCCGGAAGCAGCCTGACGAAGCCGCTTAAGATTGCCGCCCACAAAGCACCGAAGGCCAGCGGCCAGAGCTGCGCCGGCCGGAATTCCTCGGTATTCAGGGATAAAAAGAAAAAGGCAAACACTTCCACCAGGAAGAAGGACAGCGGTATAAAAAGGAAATGCACACGCCGCCCCGTTCTCTGTTTGCCTGTGGTTCTGTCCACTGTTCATCCGCTCCTTTATCGAAACTTAGGGTATTGTATCACAAAATGCCGCAAATGTACACTTAAGAATCCTTTATATCGATATTTTTCACAAAAAATTTATTTTCCTCTTGTAAAATCTTCCTAATTGACGTATACTTAGGGGAGCTTTGAAGAAATCACAGTAAGGAGAGAGGACACCCATATGGATTTGATTACCGTCCGTGACCTGTTTAAAAACACCGAAAAATATGCCGGCACCGAAGTGAACGTCGGCGGCTGGGTGCGAAACCGCCGGGGCAGCAAGCAGTTTGGCTTTATCGTCCTGAACGACGGTACTTATTTCACCCCCGTGCAGGTGGTGTATAACGACACCCTGGAAAATTTCCAGGAGATTTCCAAAATCAACATCGGCGCCGCCCTGATCGTTCGCGGCACGCTGGTGCTCACCCCGGACTCCAAGCAGCCCTTTGAGATTCAGGCCGAGCAGATCACGGTGGAAGGCTCCTCCACCGGCGACTACCCCCTCCAGCCCAAGCGCCACTCCATGGAGTTCCTGCGCACCATCAACCATCTGCGTCCCCGCACCAACACCTTCCAGGCGGTGTTCCGCGTCCGCAGCCTTGCCGCCATGGCCATCCACCAGTTCTTCCAGGATCGGGACTTTGTCTATGTCCACACGCCCCTGATCACCGGCTCCGACTGCGAAGGCGCGGGCGAAATGTTCCAGGTCACCACCCTTGACCTGAACAACGTTCCAAAGACCGAGGACGGCAAGGTCGACTACACCCAGGACTTCTTCGGCAAGCCCACCAACCTGACCGTTTCCGGCCAGCTCAACGCTGAGACCTTCGCCATGGCTTTCCGCAACGTCTATACCTTCGGCCCCACCTTCCGCGCGGAAAACTCCAACACCACCCGCCATGCCGCCGAATTCTGGATGATCGAGCCGGAAATCGCCTTTGCCGACCTGGAAGACGACATGGAGCTGGCCGAAGCCATGATCAAGTATATCATCTCCTACGTTCTGGAGCATGCCCCCGAAGAGATGAACTTCTTCAACGAATTCATCGACAAGGGGCTACTTGACCGGCTGCACAACGTCCTGCACAACGAGTTTGGCCGCATCACCTATACCGACGCCGTGGCGCTGCTGGAGAAGCACAACGACGAGTTTGAGTACCCCGTCCATTGGGGCAGCGACCTGCAAACCGAGCACGAGCGCTTCCTCACGGAGAAGGTGTTCAAGAAGCCCGTCTTCGTCACGGATTACCCCAAGGAGATCAAGGCGTTCTACATGAAGCTGAACCCCGACGGCAAGACCGTGGCCGCCATGGACTGTCTGGTTCCCGGCATCGGCGAGATCATCGGCGGCAGCCAGCGTGAGGATAACTTCGACATCCTGGAAAACCGCATCAAAGAGCTGGGCATGAAGCCGGAGGACTACGCTTTCTATCTTGACCTGCGCAAGTATGGCTCCGCCCGTCACGCGGGCTACGGCCTGGGCTTTGAGCGCTGCGTCATGTACCTCACCGGTATGGGCAACATCCGGGACGTACTTCCTTTCCCCAGAACCGTGGGCAACTGCGACCTGTAATTACAGCGCTATCGATTGCAAAAGGCGAACCGTTTCATGCGGTTCGCCTTTTTAAGTAAGCCCACTCTGGTTGGAAAAGCCTTCAGCTTGCTTTTCCAGCCAGCTATAGATTTCCCGTTTCGTTTTCAGTTCCACTACCTTGCCCCGATATGGTTCCAGCCCGGCGCGGATTTGCGGGAGATTTACCCGGTAGAATTTCCTTGTCCAAACCAGCAATTTCAGGAGTGACCGCAGCGTTTCGTTTCTTCTTCCGGTTTTCTTCCATTTCCGCACAAAAAACCGTCGGACAATTCGCAGACGGCAAAGAAGAGGCGGCGTTGTCAGCAGGCAGATCACATCCGCCTGGGCAAAGGCCTGTCCCAGCCAGGAATGCTGCACACCCTCCAGTATCCAGTCGTCGCACTCCAGTATTTCCTCCAGCATCCGTCCCCGTTCGTCAGGACTGCGCTTTGAATTGTAACTTCCGGCCGAATTGTCCCAGAACAACTCATCCAGCTCCCAAGCCGGAATTCCCAGCCGTTCAGAGAGCTGCTTCGCAAGGAAGGTCTTCCCCGAGCCGCTGGCGCCGATAATGTGAATCTTCATAGTCATCTCCATAGGAAAAACCGCCCGAAAGAAATATCCTTCGGGCGGAGATTCATTTTTGTGTCGGATTACACAGCCAGGAAGAACTTCACCAGGAACAGAGCGGAGATGATGTAGGTCAGGACGGAAACTTCCTTGGCCTTGCCGCCGAAGATCTTCATGATGGTGTAGGAGATCAGGCCCAGGCCGATGGCGTGGCCGATGGAGCCGGAGATGGGCATACCGATGAGCATCAGCGCCACAGGAACCATCTGATCCATATCGTCGAAGTCGACCCGCTTCAAACCCTGGAGCATCAGGATGCCCACGTAGATCAGAGCAGCGGAGGTGGCGGCGGCGGGGATGATGGCAGCGATGGGGGCGATGAAGATGCAGGCCAAGAACAGCAGGCCGGTGACGACAGCAGTCAGACCGGTGCGGCCGCCGGCCTCAACACCGGAAGCGGACTCGATGAAGGTGGTGATGGTGGAAGTACCGGTGCAGGCGCCGGCGATGGTGCCGATGGCGTCGGACAGCAGAGCTTCCTTCATGTTGGGCATATCGCCCTTCTCATCCACCATGCCGGCACGGGAGGCGGTGCCCACCAAAGTGCCGATGGTGTCGAACATGTCAATGATGCAGAAGGTGATGATCAGGGTGACGGCGGTGAACCAGCCGATTTCCATGAAGCCGGCGAAGTTGAACTTGAACAGGGTGACCTTGGCCATATCGGCGAAGGGAGGCAGGAAGGAAGCGGTGGCCAGAGAAGCGAAGGGGTTGGTGTGCAGGAAGGCGAAGGAGCCGATCCAGTAAATCACGGAAGCGACGAGCATACCGTACAGCACGGAACCCTTGATGCCCTTCTTGGACATCGCCAGGATGACAAACAGGCCGACAAACATGGTCACGACGGTCAGGATCATGGTGGCGAAACCGGCGTCGCCCATGTTGCCCTGGAGATAGCTGGGAGTCAGTGCGCCAAAGAAGTCACGCATGACATAGAAGGGAGTGGTGAAGCCGTTGCCCTCTGCATAGACACCCACGTTGGAGCCAAGGCCGATATTCATCAGCATCAGGCCGATAGCGGGAGAGATGCCCAGACGGATGCCAAGGGGAATGGCCTCCACGATCTTCTCGCGGACGTTGAAGATGGACAGGACAACGAAGACGATGCCCTCCAGCAGGATGATGACCAGAGCGGCCTGGAAGGAAGCCACGTAGGTCATGCCGGTCATGGCAACGATGTTGCCGACGACCACGGCAAAGAAGCTGTTCAGACCCATACCGGGAGCCATTGCGAAGGGCTTGTTGGCCAGGAACGCCATGCAGAACGTACCGATGGCAGACGCGATGCAGGTTGCCAGGAACACGCCGTTCCACAGATCCTGTCCGGCGGCACCGAAGCCGGTGAGCAGGTTCGGGTTCAACGCGATGATGTAGGCCATCGTCATGAACGTCGTGAGGCCAGCCACGACCTCAGTCTTGACGGTGGTCTTGTTCTCGGAGAGCTTGAAAACTTTCTCTAACATAGTATCGACCTTTCTTTTTAGTTTTCCGGCTAAGCCGGTGGAAAAGTACAGTTCCATTGTAACATTTTACAAAAATAATACAATACAGAAGACAACACAAACTTGTGAACAAATTATGTCCTGTTTTCGTCGTTTTGACAAATACCCGTTTTTCCCGGCGTTTTATACGGCAATTCCTTCGAATTTTCACCCGGTTGGGAAACGTATCTATGAACATCGGTCTGAATCGTACCGGAATAAACATGAATTTTTAAGGAGCTTCCCTGATTTTTCAGGGAAGCTCCTTGTTGCTAAGATTCTGTTTTTGGTTGTTTTTACTGCTTCGGCGCACGCTTCCGGCAAAGATAAATGTCCAGCTTTTCCTTCATGTTCTCCGGCATTTCCCGGGCAACGGGACACCGGACGGCATTCGCCATACGCTCCGCGAAAGCAATGAGGAACGCCGTATCCGCCGCCATCTGCTCCCCCTTCATCAGCGCCATGGTGTCATAGCGGTTGTGAATGGTACCCGTTTGGTGGGACGCGATACGGGCGAAGGACACCGCCGGGACGCCCTTGTCGGCAAAGGGCGTGGAGTCGCTGGAATACACGTCCTGCTTCACCTCCACCGGGAAACCCAGCTCGTCGCCCAGGTAGGAAATATAGTGGCACAGCTTCTCCTCGCCGGTGACGCAGGAGATAAATTTGCCCATGATGCAGCCGATCATGTCCAGATTGATGTTCAGCACGCAGTTTTTGAGCTTTTCCTCGTCGGCGCAGTAAGCCTTGGAGCCAAGCAGTCCCCGTTCCTCGCTGCCGCACCAGATGAAGCGCAGGCCGTAGCGGTGGGGATGCGACGCGAAATGCTCCGCGATGCCCAGCAGTCCCGCGGAGCCGGACATGTTGTCGTAAGCGCCCTGGGACAGGGGAGTAGAATCATAGTGGGCGGTAAAGGCGATATATTCGTCCACCTCTCCCGGCATGTCCAGGACGACGTCGTGAGACTGGCCGGTATACTCCTCCTGCTTCAGCGTAATTTTCGCCGTGGACACACCCTTACGGATCAGCTCCACCGCGTCTTTGGCATTGATGTTCACGCCGGGAATCCGGTTTCCGTTGTGGACATAGGCGCGCAGCTCCCGCTGGTCAATGTCCCGGTCGGCGTAGTTGACGCTTCCGTCATAGGTGACGAAGCCCACCGCGCCGTTTTCCAGCAGATCGTGATACATCCAGTAGCCCAGGTAGCTGTCGATCATCACGATTTTCCCCCGGCACCGGCTCAGCGCGTAGGGACTGGAATCCCGCAAATAATAGAACGGCGCTTCCACCTCTCCGCTTCCGGCGCACAGATAGCCCTTGCAGGCCACCTCCACGCCGTCCGCCTGAAAAACCGCCTCCCGCATCGTAGACATCGGCACGTCAAAGGGTACGATCTCGGCTTTCAGCCCAAACTCAGACACCTTGTCCTGCAAATACTGCGCCGTACGCAATTCCTCCGGACTTCCGCCGGTGCGGATATAGGCTGTATCCGCAAAAATCTTCATGATTTGTTCCGCATTCATAGCGTTCCCTCCTTTTTTCCATATAGTAATCCATTTGCCCGAAATTTGCAAGCCTTGGACTGCATCAATAGTTTGCTCCACGTTCCAAAGAAACCTTGGGAAGCTCTGAATAAATCGTCTTCAGCCGAGCGGCGGGTCTTTTTCTCTATCCGCGCGGCTTCAAAAGCGGGAAATACATACAGTATTCCGCCGTTTCCGGTACTTCGACTGGCCGAAAAGCTCTCGCTCACAGTCCTTGCCGATTTAATCAGAGCTTCCCTAAGAAAGTCAACTGTCACGGGACTTGTCGATATGCTTTTATGAGGATCTCAGCCCTCTTGACGAAGCGTTCTTGGCGTGATATGGTTGATACATGGAAACAACAAAGGAGTGCATTGCCATGAAATACGAATCCGTACAGCGGGCGCAGAGACTCATTTATCTGACAGAAAAGTTCACCAAGCTGTACCACCTGGAAAGCATATGATCAGACGGCTGAATCACGAGACGGTTTTATCCCTCCTGCCCGATCGGAACCCCTGGGGACATAAGGGGGATTTCGGCAAGCTTCTGCTGCTGTGCGGCAGCAGGGGGTATACGGGGGCGGCGTTCTTCGCCGCCATGGGCGCTCTGCGCTCGGGCGCAGGGCTGGTGTTTCTGGGGGTGCCGGAAAGTATCTACGGCATTGAAGCGGTGAAGCTCAACGAGCCGGTGATTTTCCCACTGCCAGACGCAGACGGCAGGCTCAGCGCCGACGCCGTGCCGGAAATTCTTTCGCGGCTTCCCCGGATGGACGCCGTGTTGGTCGGCCCCGGTCTGGGGCAGTCCGAGGGGACGCTGGCGGTGGTCAGGGCGGTGCTGGAAAAAGCGGAATGCCCGGTGGTTGTGGATGCGGACGGCATAAATGTCCTGCGGGCGCATAGAGATTTACTGCGCGGAAGGAAATCGCCCACCATCCTGACGCCCCATGACGGGGAAGTTGCCCGTCTTGGCGGCATCATCGGGGAAGACCGCATGGCCGCGGCCGCTGCTCTTGCCGACGACCTGGGGTGCGTCGTCCTGCTAAAGGGTCACGAGACCTGCGTCACAGACGGTACGGATGGTTACATTAACCCCACCGGGAATCCCGGCATGGCCGTCGGGGGCAGCGGGGACGTGCTGGCGGGTGTTATTACGGCGCTGCTGGGGGCGGGATTGCCGCCGCTGGAAGCCGCCGCCTGCGGAGCATGGCTCCACGGGGCGGCTGGAGACCGGTGCGCGGCGGAGCTGGGGCAGTATGGGATGCTGCCCACGGACATGCTCAGCGCCCTTCCGCGACTTATGAAATAAGGCGGGGTTTCTTTGAAAAAATTCGCGGCGGCTGTGGCGGTGCTTGTGTTTCTCACCGGGTGTTCCGGCGGGTCAAAGGAGATGCAGCGGGGGCTTGACCTCCGCTCGGAGCTGCTGAAGGCTTCCGAATGCCGGTTTTCCTGCGAGATCACGGCGGACTATTCGGACAAAGTGTACAACTTTTCCGTGGACTGCCAGAGCGATTCCCAGGGTGATCTGACCTTCGCGGTCACAGCGCCCGAAACGATTGCGGGCATCACCGGCAAGGTATCCGACGGCGGGGGAAAGCTGACCTTCGACGACACGGCGCTGCAATTCGATCTGATGGCGGAGGATCAGGTGACCCCCGTCAGCGCCCCGTGGATACTCATGAAGACGCTGCGAAGCGGCTATATCACCTCAGCCGGGATGGACGGCGGGCGTCTGCGGCTGACCATTGACGACAGCTACGAGGACGACGCGCTTCATCTGGACATCTGGCTGGGGGAGGACGATCGCCCGGAAAACGCCGAAATTCTCTACAAGGAACGGCGCATTCTGTCATTGAAGGTCACAAATTTTGAAATTGTGTAGCTTTTTGGAAAAACCGTGCATAGGATATTTTACCAGCCCGGCCGTATAAATCCGGTAATGGCGTGGGAGAATAGAATCACCGCGTTACATATGGATTCATCCGGTAGCGTGGGTATTGATGCACGGAGAGTGAACACTATGACGGAACCATCAGTCAAGCGGGGCGACATATTTTATGCCGACCTGTCGCCGGTCGTGGGCAGTGAGCAGGGGGGTACCCGGCCTGTTCTGATCGTGCAGAACGACACCGGAAACCGCCATTCCCCCACGGTCATTGCGGCGGCCATCACCAGCCAGACGGGAAAAGCCCGGCTTCCTACCCATATCAACATCGCGGGAGGAAGCGTGGGTCTGAGCAAGGATTCCATCATCCTTCTGGAGCAGATCAGAACCATCGACAAGCGCCGCCTGCGGGAGCACATGGGGCATCTGGACGAAAACCAGATGGCGCAGGTGGACGATGCCATTGCCGTCAGCTTCGGCCTTCCCGGCGGCGGACGGGCAACGTGATTCATAATAACGCCCTCTGCGGCATAGAATGCGGCAGGGGGCGTTGCATTTGGAAGAAAATTACGCTGTGTATTTTGGAAACCGTCCGGTGGGAAAGGTGCAGGTGACAAGACAGGGACTTTACTATCGTTTCCTGTGCCGCTGCCAGCTGACCGGAGACGTGATGTGCAGGCTCTGGGTGAGCTGCGGAGACAAGCGGGAGAGCCTGGGGCTGGTGGTGCCGGTGGACGGCGGCTTCGGGCTGAACAGCTCGCTGCCAATTAAGCGGCTGGGGGAGGGAGAGCTGAATTTTTCGCTGCTGCCAAAGCATGACAAGCCCGCCGGGACATTTATCCCCATTTCCCCGGAGGAACCCTTTGCCTACATAGAGCGTCTGAAAAAAAGCTATCTGGTTCGGAAAGGGGAGCAGGTGGGAATTGAGATTCCGGAATAACAAAATGGCAGGAACGTTCTTGTTCCTGCCATTTTTACGTTATAGCTCGATTTCCAGCCCCACCGGGCAGTGGTCGGAGCCCAGGATGTCCGAATAAATGGGTGTGGCGGTGATTTTGTCCGCAATGCGGTCGGAGACGAGGAAATAGTCAATGCGCCAGCCTGCGTTGTTCGCCCGGGCATTGAACATGTAGCTCCACCAGGTGTACGCGCCGGTGGCGTCCGGATGAAGGCGGCGGAAGGAGTCGGTGAACCCGGCGTCCAGAAGCCGCCCGAAGCTCTCCCGCTCCTCGTCGGAGAAGCCCGCGTTGCCCCGATTGGAGGCGGGATTTTTCAGGTCGATCTCCTTATGGGCGACGTTCAGGTCGCCGCAGGCGATGACGGGCTTGCGCTTGTCCAGCTCGCTGAGATAGGCCCGAAAGGCTTCATCCCATTTTAACCGGTGGTCAATGCGGGCAAGCCCCCGCTGGGCGTTGGGGGTGTAGCAGGTGACGAGGAAAAAGCCGGGATATTCCAGCGTAATGAGCCGCCCCTCGGTGTCCAGCTCCGGCTGACCTAAGCCATAGCGGACGGAGACGGGGGCTTGCTTTGCGAAAATGGCCGTGCCGGAATAGCCCTTTTTCTCGGCATAGTTCCAGTATTGGTTGTAGCCCTCCAGGGGAAGGGTGAGCTGTCCCGCTTGCAGCTTCGTCTCCTGCAAGCAGAAAAAGTCGGCGTCCAGGGCGGTGAAGGCGTCCAGAAAGCCCTTGCCCACACAGGCGCGCAGGCCGTTTGTATTCCAGGAAATGAATTTCATTTGGTTTCCTCCGTTGTGGAAGCGGTGCTGTCGTCAATGAGGGTCAGGCTGTCCCGGCGCATGGTGACGCTCCGGCTGCCGCTGGTGATGACGACCTCGTCCCCGCCGGTGATGGACAGAGTGGTCATGGTCAGGCAGGCGCAGGCAAGGGTGAATTCCGTGTCCGTCACGGACTGGGCGGTGTCCGTCAGTTCCAGCGTGACGGTGCCGTTTTCCCGGCTGACCCCAAGAAGCCGCGTACCCCATGGCAGGGGAGAAACCAGCTCGTCGCCGGACGGGCCGATCAGGTACAGGGAGAGAAGATAGCGCAGATCGTTCGTGTGGCCGGAGGCCTCCCGCTGCTCACTGGAGATCACACCGTCCTCAGCGCCGTACCGGTATTCCCGCCGGGGATAGTAAAAGGTGACGGGGTTCTTCATCAGCTCGCCGGAACAGCCGGGCAGAAACAGGCACAGACAGAGAAGAAGACACAAGAACCGCTTCATGACTTATCCACCTCCGTGTCAAAGGCGGGGAAGGTGACGGTAAAGACGGAACCCTTGCCCACCGTGCTGGAAACGGCGATCTCGCCCCGGTTGCGCTGGACGATGGTGCGGACGATGGCAAGTCCCAGTCCGCTGCCGCCGCTTTTCCGGGAACGGGCTTTATCCACCCGGTAAAACCGCTCGAAAATGTGCTCCAGCGCGTCCTCGGGAATGCCCATGCCCGTATCGCTGACGGTGAGCACCGCGTTGTCCTCCTGACGGCCAAGATGCACCGTCAGCGTTCCGCCGGGCAGATTGTATTTGATGCCGTTTTCCATCAGGTTGAAGACGATCTGATACAGGTCGTCTTCCAGAATCAGGACGGGGGTGTCCTCGTCCAGCTCCAGGCAGAAGGTCACGCCCGACCAGCTGGCGTTCGTCCGAAGCATCTTCGCCACCCGCTGCACCGTGGGCGCCATGTAGATGATCTCGCTCTCCTGGGGCTGGGGGGTTTCGGCTCTGGTGAGGGAGAGTAGCTTGGCGGTCATGCGGTTCAGACGGTCGGCCTCGTTGCCGATGTCCGCTACAAATTCCTTCACCGTGTCCATGTCCATGTTGTTCTGCAAAATGGAATCGGTGAGCAGCTTGATGGAGGCGAGGGGCGTTTTCAGCTCGTGGGAGGCGTCGGAGACAAACTGACTGCGCTTGCGCTCAGAGGTTTGCAGCCGCTCCGTCAGGTCGTTGAATTCCTCCCCCAGCACGGTCAGCTCGTCGCTGCCGCCCATGTCCACCTTGTGGGAATAATCCCCCTCCCGGATAATGCGCATGGAGGCCATGATCCGGTTCAGACGCCGGGAAAAGGCGTTGGAAAAGGCGATGGAAAAGGCGGCGACGATGATTTCCAGCATCAGGGTGATGCGAAGCAGGGTCTGCTGCAAGGATTTGATCAGCGCGCCCTGGGTGGTATCGTACTCCGTCATGTATACGCAGCCCACCACGGTGCCATAGTAGACGATGGGGGTCGCCGCCCGGGAATCGGTGATGCCGTCGTGGTACGTCCAGGTAAAGACGTTGTTCCCCTCTGGGGCCTGTTTGCTGACGGTGAGCGCCTGCAAAACCTCCGGAAGCAGGACATAGGTACCCACGGAAGCGCCGCTGCTGTCGTACAGCGCCGCGCCGCTGTGGTCGGTGACCACAAGCCGCGTGACCTTCAGGCTTTCCAGCTGGTTGACGATGCCGGTGACGGTGGAGCTGTTCAGCACCTCCAGAGTGGAAATTTCGTCGGAGGCCAGCAGACATTTTTCAATCATGGAGGATTCCTTGCTCTGGTAGAACAGCTTATGGCTGATGCCGGAGCAGTAGATATTCAGAAAAATCAGCACGACCAGCGTGGTGACCACATAGGTCATGGCATACCGGAACTGGGTGTTGCCGTAGCCCCGAAAAACGGTTTTTTTATTTGCGGAAATAATAGCCAACGCCCCACTTCGTTAAAATGTATTTCGGTTCCGCCGGATTTTCCTCCAGCTTCTCCCGCAGACGGCGGATATGCACGTCCACGGTGCGGATGTCACTGCGGTATTCGTAAGCCCAGATGGTGTCCAGCAGCGCTTCCCGGGAGTAGACGCGGTTGGGATTGCGCATGAGAAATTCGATGACGTCGAATTCCTTGGCGGTCAGATCGGCCAGCTGGCCGTTTCTGTAGGCGTTCCGGGCGTCCAAATCCAGGGTGATGGTGCCGATGGTCAGGCTGTTTCCCGCGGCCTTTTCCTCGGTGCGTCCGGCGCGGCGCAGCAGGGCGCGGATTCTCGCCTTCAGCTCCAGAATGTTGAAGGGCTTCGTCAGGTAATCGTCCGCCCCGTGGTCAAAGCCGATGAGCTTATCCATGTCGTCGCCCTTGGCGGTGAGCATGATAATAGGCACGTCGGAAAATTCCCGGATCTTGGCGCAGGCGGAAAGACCGTCCATGTTGGGCATCATCACGTCCAGCACCACCAGGTCGGGGTGCTGAGCCTGCACCGCCTGGACGGCTTCCAGACCGTCGCTGCCGGTGATGACCTCGTAGCCCTCGTTCTGCAAATTGAAGCGAATGCCCTTTACCAGAAGGGCTTCGTCGTCTACCACTAAAATTTTCATTTTCATCCTCCGACTGTGATAAGGTCAAGTATGGCGTCCAATCGCTTTTCCCCGATGCCCTCCACATTCTGTAGCTCCTGGGTGGAAAGAAAGCTGCCGTTTTCCTCCCGGTAGGCGACGATGCGCCCGGCGAGAACCTCCCCGATGCCGGGAAGCGCCGTGAGCTGCTCTGCGTCCGCCCGGTTGATGTCGATGGGGAAGGTGACGGCCACGGTCTCCGGGGTGGTCGGCTCCGGACAGGTGGTCTGGGGCGGGAGCGTCTGCATGGCGGCGGGAACGGACAGCTCCACACTGCCGTGACTGCCGTTTCTGCCCAGAAAGAAGCCCAGGGTGAAGACGGCAAAAAGAAGGGTTACGGCGACAAGAATGCTGAGCCGCGGTTTTTTCATGGGAATCTGCCTCCCGGATTGACTAGAGGGGGAAAAGCTGTTATAATATCTCCATCATTATACACGACTTTTCACCGCCGGACAAGTCCGGCGAAGAAATATTGAGGGGAAAATATGAAAAAATTGAGATTGTTAAGCTTGCTTCTGTGTGTGGCGCTCCTCTGTCAGACGGTGATTCCGGCATCTGCCGCGGAAACCGTCGCGTCTACCCAGGAAACGCAGCCCGTCGAGCAGCAGACTGCCCAGATTCCCTTCGGCCAGGTCTGCATCGAAAACGGCTGCCGCACCCTGAACGGTATGCGCCCTCTGGCGGGAAGCGACAGCCGGCTGGATACGGCGGTGGCGGCTTTCGCCTTCGAAACGACTACCGAGACGGTCATCTACTCCTATAACCCCGATACCAAGCTGCCCACCGGTACCCTTGCCAAGATAGTCACGGCGCTGGTGGCCATCGAGAACAGCAACCTGGACGACATCGTCACCTGCTCCGACGGCATCCAGTCCAAGGTGCCGGGAAGCAGTCTGAAAATGAAGCCCAACCTGAAAAGCGGCGAGCAGCTGACCGTGAACGATCTGCTGCACGGACTGCTGATGATCGGCGCCAACGACGCCGCCGTGGCGCTGGCGGAGCATGTGGCGGGTACCACCGAGCGCTTCAAGGAAATGATGAACGCCCGGGTCAAGCAGATGGGCTGTGTCACCACGGAGTTCGGCAACATCTCCGGCCTGGATACGGCGACGTCCTACACCACCGCCCGGGAAATGGTGAAGATCACCATGGAAGCGGCGAAAAACGAGACCTTCGCAGAGATTTTCAAGACGGCGACCTACGATATCCCTGCAACCAATCTGGTTACTGAAAAGCGCAAACTGATCACACAGAACTTCCTGGTCGATAACCACGTTGTCCCCCAGTTCATGAGTACGCGCTATACCGGCGGCCTCGCAAGCAATACGGAAAATTCCGGGGCAAGCATTGCCTGCACGGCAAATTACAACAATATGAATGTGGTGTTTGTGGTTATGGGCGCTACCCGTACTATGAACCAGGAGACCGGCAATGTTGAAACATACGGCAACTTTGAAGAAGTGACCGATCTTGCCAATTACGTTTTCAACAACTATAAGGTCAACCGGATAATTTACGACGGCATGGCGGTGAACCAGTGGCCGGTGTCCGGCGGCGAATGCCAGGTGGTGGGACAGTCTTTCACGGATGTGGATACCGTGGTTCCCGCCAGTGTGCAGATGAAAAATTACGTCATGAACTATACCGTGGAGGGCGGCGGCATGACCGCGCCCATCAAGAAGGACGATAAGATCGCCACGATGGAGGTCTGGTATCAGAATTCCTGTGTCACGGAGGTGGAGCTGTACGCCATGGCGGACGTCCGGGCGACGGGGGACACCGGCGTGTCCATCCGATCCAACGGAGAGAAGGACGGCGTCGGCGGCTCCGGCGTGCTGTCCACCATCGGAACCATCTGCGTGATCGGTCTGGGGCTTGTGGGCGCGTATCTGGCCTTCAATTCCTTTATGCGCTCCCGCATCCGCGCCCAGCGCCGCCGGAGACGGGCAGAACGCAGGAGGAGCCGGTAACGATGCTGAACTGGGACGGACTGAAAAGCGTCTGCGCCGACTGCACCCGCTGCGGCCTGTGCGAGACGAGACATAACGTGGTGTTCGGCGTGGGGAATGAGGACGCGGACATCATGTTCGTGGGAGAAGGCCCCGGGGAACAGGAGGACTTGAAGGGGCAGCCCTTTGTCGGCCCGGCGGGAAAGCTGCTGGACGATATGCTGTGCATCATCGACCTGAGCCGGGAGACGAACTGCTATATCGCCAACATCGTCAAATGCCGCCCACCCCACAACCGCGACCCCCTGGAAACGGAGCAGGACGCCTGCATCGGCTATCTGCGCAATCAGGTGGCGCTGGTAAAGCCGAAGATCATCGTCTGCCTTGGGCGTATCGCCGCCAAGCGGCTGATCGACCCGGACTACCGCATCACGAGACAGCACGGCCAGTGGGTGGAGCGAAACGGCGTCTGGATGACGGCCATTTATCACCCGTCGGCACTCCTGCGGGACGTGTCCAAGCGCCCGGAGACCTTCGACGATCTGCTCGCCATCCGGGCGAAAATCCGGGAGATCGGCGCAAATATGTAAAGTAAAAATCCGCTGTTTTCGATTGCGAAAACAGCGGATTCTGCTCGTTAACAAACGGAATCGTTGCTGCCTTATGAAGAAATTGCATTATGGCTGCCGGTGACGGAAAACTCCACCCACTCGGCGATGTTTGTGGCGTGGTCGCCGATGCGCTCAAAGTATTTGGCAATCATCAGCAAGTCCAGGGCATATTCTCCCTCGGCGGGGTTCTTGGCGATCATGTCGATCAGGCCGCTCTTGATCCGGGTGAAGTAGTTGTCCACCACGTCGTCGTGCATCTGCACGGCCTTGGCGAGGTACACATCCTGCTTGACGTAGGCGTCCACGCTGTCCGTGACCATGGCGATGGTCTCCTTTGCCATTTCCCGGATTTTGGGGTATTCCTCGTGGGGATGGGCGATCATGCAGGGGACGATCTCCACAATGTCCTCCGCCTGATCGCCGATGCGCTCCATGTCCGTGATCATTTTCAGCGCGGCGGAAACGGCGCGCAGGTCCCGCGCCACCGGCTGCTGACGCAGAAGCAGACGCATACAAATCGTCTCAATGGTGCGCTCCTCCTCGTCGATCTTTGCGCCGACCTTGGAGACCTTTTCCCCAAGCGCTTTGTCATAGGAAACCAGCGCCTGAGAGGCAAGAGAGATGATCTCCTCGCACAGCGCGCCCATTTCCGTCAATTCCTGATTCAGCAGCAGAAGCTGCTCTTCAAATAGTTCCCGCATTATCCGAACCTCCCCGTGATGTAATCTTCCGTCCGTTTGTCCAGCGGCTGAGAGAAAATCTGTTCCGTTCCGCCGAATTCCACCAGCTCGCCCAGAAGGAAGAAGGCGGTGTAATCGGAGATACGGACGGCCTGCTGCATATTGTGGGTAACGATGACGATGGTATAGTTTTTCTTGAGAGACGCGGCCAGCTCCTCGATTTTTAAGGTGGAAATGGGGTCGAGGGCGGAGGTCGGCTCGTCCATGAGAAGTACCTTCGGCTCCACCGCCAAGGCTCTTGCGATGCACAGCCGCTGCTGCTGACCGCCGGAAAGACCCAGAGCGTTCTTTTTCAGCCGATCCTTTACCTCGTCCCAGATGGCGGCGTCCCGGAGAGAACGCTCCACGATCTCGTCCAGCTTGGCCTTGCTGTGAATGCCGTGGGTGCGGGGGCCGTAGGCGATGTTGTCGTAAATGCTCATGGGGAAGGGGTTGGGCTTCTGGAACACCATGCCCACTTCCTTGCGCAGATTGTTGACCTCCGCCTGGAAGATGTCCTTGCCCTCATAGCGTACGTCTCCCGTGATTTTTACGCCGGGAATCAGATCATTCATACGGTTCAGGGTTTTTAAGAATGTGGATTTGCCGCAGCCGGAGGGGCCGATGAGGGCGGTGATGCTGTGCTCCGGGACGGCGATGTTGATGGATTTCAGTGCCTGGGTATCCCCGTACCACAGGCACAGATTTTTCACGGTAATAATGTCAGCCAATTCGATTTTTCCTCCCATAATACTTACTTACCAGAGACGCGGACAGGTTAATGAGAAATGCCAGCACCATCAGAATGGCGGCAATGGCAAAGGCGACACCAAATTCTCCCTGCTCCTTGGCGTAGACGTACAGGGCAACCGTCAAGGTCGCGCCCGCGCTGTTTCTCGCAGCCCAGAAGCCGTTGACCACATGGGCAAACCCGGCGGTGAACAGTAGGGCGGCGGACTCGCCCAGAATACGGCCTATGGAAAGAATGCAGCCGGTGACGATTCCGTCCACGCAGTTGGGAAGCACCACCGTGCGGATGACCCGCCACTTTCCCGCGCCCAGACCGAACGCGCCCTCCCGGTAGCTCTGGGGCACGGTTTTCAGGCTTTCCTGGGTGTTGCGCATGACGGTGGGCAGGTTCATGATGACGAGGGTCAGCGCGCCCGCCAGCAGGGAAGTGCCCATATTGTTGGAAAACAGCAGCATACCCACAAGACCGTAGATGATGGAGGGAATACCGGAGAGGGTCTCGGCGGCGTACTCAATGACGGCGACGATCTTTTTATTGTGGGCGTACTCCGTCAGATAGATTGCCGCGCCCACGCCCAGGGGAAGCACCAGAACCAAAGTGTAAACGATGATGTACAGGGTGTTGAGAATGTCCGGCAGAATGCCGATGCGGTCGGCAAGGTAGCTGGGCTTGGTGCTGAGCAGCTCCCAGGTAATATGGGGAATGCCCTTCGCCAGAACGTAGACCATGAGAAACAGGGTCAGTCCGGCGGTCAGCGCGGTGGCAAGATACATCCCGCCCCGCACCGTCCAGAGGTATAATTTTCTTCTCTTGGAAATCATTTTGCTTTGTCTCCCTTCAGGAAGAAATTCAGAGCGGCGTTGATGAGCATGATGAACAGGAACAGCACCAGGGCGATGGAGAACAGCGCCTGCTTTTGCAGGCCGCTGGAATAGGACATTTCGCTGGCCACGGCGGTGGTGAGGAAGCGGACGCTCTGAAACAGGGAGGTGGGCATGTTGGGGACGTTGCCCGCCACCATCATGACGGCCATGGCCTCGCCGATGGCTCTGCCCACGCCCAGCACTACGGCGGCGGCAATGCCGCTTTTGGCGGCGGGGACAGAGACACGGAAGTAGGTCTCCTCAGGCGTCGCGCCCAGCGCAAGGGAAGCGTCCTCGTATTCCTTCGGCACCGCTTCCAATGCGGTGATGGACATTTTGATAATGGAGGGCAGAATCATCACAGCGAGGACGATGATGGCGGCGAACAGGCTGGAGCCGTCGGGAATGTGGAAGAGCTTCCGCAGTCCCGGCACCAGCACCATCATGCCGACAAGGCCGTAAACCACGGAGGGGATGCCCGCCAGCATGGAGACTGCCTGCTCCATAAAGCGTTTGACGGGCTTTGGCGCCATTTTCGCCAGATACACCGCCGTCAGGAATCCGATGGGTACGCCGATGATGACAGCCCCGGCGGTTCCGTAGACGCTGGTAAGAATAAAGGGAAGAATGCCGTATTCCGGCTGCGCCGCCGTGGACGCCCATTTCTTGCCGAACAGGAAATGGAACAGGCCGATCTGACGGATGGCGGGAATTCCGGAGATGATTAAGTATATGGTGATCAGAAGCACGCAGCCTACGGTAATCAGTCCGAGAATCAGGAAAATACCGTGGACAACGGCCTCAAAAGCGTTTGATTTGTGTTTCATGTTATCAGCCTTTCGAGAAGGTTTACCATCTTGCCAAATTGAAAAGTTGGCTCCCCCGTGTGGGGGAGCCGTTGCTCGTTTGCTTAGTCGTTGGCGGGAACCACACCGGAGGCGGTGATGATGTCATTGGCCTGACCCTTGGCGGCATAGTCGAAGAACGCCTGGGCGACGGGGCTCAGCGCAACGCCTTCCTTGGTGACCAGAACGAATGGACGCTGGATGAGGTAGGTGCCGTCCTTGACGGTCTCTTCGCTGGGGGTCACGCCCGCGACCTTCAGAGCCTTGACGGAATCCTTGACGGAGGCCAGGGAAGCGTAGCCGATGGCGTCGGGGTTCTGGGCGACCGCGGTGATAACGTCGCCGGTGGAGGTCAGCTCCTGACGGTACTGGCACTTGTCAACGGTCTCGGTCAGTTCCTCGAAGCCGCTGCGGGTGCCGGAGCCGGCTTCACGACCCACCAGAACGATCTCGGCGTCCGCGCCGCCGACCTCGGACCAGTTGGTGATCTCGCCGGTGTAGATCTTGGCGATGGTCTCGATGTTCAGATCTTCCACGGTGTTGGCGGGGTTGACGATCACGGCGATGCCGTCGTAGGCAAGGACGGTGCCGACCAGGCCGGACGCAACCTCGGAATCCTTCAGCGCACGGGAGGACAGGCCAATGTCGCAGCGGCCTTCGGAAACGGCGGTGATGCCGGAGCCGGAGCCGGTGGGGTTATAGGTGAAGTTCACGCCGGAGTTCGCTTCCATGAAGGCTTCGCCCAGAGCGCCGATGACCTTCTCCATAGAGGTGGAGCCGTCGGTGGCGACGGTGCCGGAGAGAGCTGCGGTGGTTGCGGGGGCTTCGGTCTGGGGAGCGGCGGTTGTCTGTGCCGCAGTCCCGGCAGGAGCGGCGGTAGCGGTGGGCTGGCTCTGAGCGCAGCCGGCCATGGCGACAACAAGCATGGCAATCAGTGCAATGGAAATGACTTTTTTCATAAGCTTACTTCTCCTTATAGGTTTTATTTTTGATGTACTTGGGATTTATCCTACGGCTTCATAATACCAACCCATTGTAAATTCCAAAATCTCCGGTATGTAAAATGAAAATCAAATAGTGAAGCAAATTGTAAAGAATGAAAAGTCCTTGACAGAGCCAACCGATTATCCTAAAATAAGGGCAAAGGGATGACCCTTTTGTTCAACAGACATGACTTGTGCGGAAAAGGAGACGCTATGTATCGTATTTTGGAGTTGAATCCCCAGCTTGAGCCTTTCTCCGGGGATATTGATTTGCGGATGCACCTGTACCGTTCGACCAAAAAGCGTATTTTGTCCGAGGGGCAGAGCCTGAATGATTTTGCCAATGCCCATCTTTATTTCGGCTTTCACCATGTGGACGGCGGATGGTACTACCGGGAGTGGGCGCCCAGCGCCTACCAGCTGTATCTGGAGGGCGATTTCAACGGCTGGAACCAGACCTCCCATCCGCTGACCAACTTAGGCAACGGCAGCTGGGAGCTGTATCTCCCCGGGGACAATGCCCTGTGGGACGGCTGCAAGGTCAAAACCGTGGTGGACGCCAACCTGACCCGCACGGAGCACATCCCTCTGTATGCCCGCCGGGTGGTGCAGAACAAGCAGACCATCACCTTCGAGTGCGAGGTGGTGGACGACCGGAAGACCTTTCCCTGGACGGATAAGGATTTCGTGGGCGAGGACGAGCTGTATATCTACGAAGCCCACGTGGGCATGGCGCAGGAAGAGGGCAAGGTCAGCTCCTACCGGGAATTTGCCGATTATATCCTGCCCCGCATCCACAAGGCGGGCTACAATACCGTCCAGCTGATGGCCATTATGGAGCATCCCTATTACGGCTCCTTCGGCTATCAGGTGAGCAATTTTTTTGCCGCTTCCTCTTGGTTCGGAAAGCCGGAGGAACTGAAATACCTGGTGAACAAGGCACATGCCATGGGCATTCGGGTGCTGCTGGACGTAGTGCATTCCCACGCCGTCAAAAATACCGCCGAAGGCATCAATATGTTTGACGGCACCACCTGGCAGTTCTTCCACGACGGCCCCAAGGGCGATCATCCCGCCTGGGGGACAAAGTGCTTTGACTACGGCAAGACCGGCGTTATCCACTTCCTGCTGTCCAACCTGAAATTCTGGATGACGGAGTACCATTTCGACGGCTTCCGATTCGACGGCGTGACCTCCATGCTGTACCATGACCATGCCCTCGGAACGGACTTTACCTCCGACGGCAAGTATTTCTCCTACAACACCGATACGGATGCGGTGACCTATTTGCAGCTTGCCAACGAGCTGATCCGTCAGGTGAACCCCAAGGCCATCACCATTGCCGAGGATATGTCCGGTATGCCCGGCATGTGCCTGCCCATTGCGGATGGCGGCATCGGCTTTGATTACCGGCTGGGCATGGGACTGCCGGATATGTGGGTCAAGGCGGTGAAAATCCAGGACGAATTCTGGGACATCAATCAGATGTGGGGCAGCATGTGCCTGCGCCGCCCCGGAGAGAAAACCGTGGCCTATGTGGAGTCCCACGACCAGGCGCTGGTGGGCGACCAGACGATGATCTTCCGTCTGGCCGGGGCGAACATGTACACCGACATGAACAAGGACTGCCACAACCCCGTGATCGACCGCGCCATTGCCCTGCACAAGATGATCCGCCTGTTCACCCTTTCCGGCGGCGGAGAAGCGTACCTCAACTTCATGGGCAACGAATTCGGCCATCCCGAATGGATCGACTTCCCCCGGGAGGGCAACGGCTGGAGCTTCCACTACTGCCGCCGCCAGTGGAGCCTGAAGGACAACGGGATGCTCAAGTACCAGTGGCTGGGGGACTTTGACGAGGATATGGTTCGCCTCACCAAGGAAAACCGGATTTTCGACCAGCGCATGGCAGATCTGCTGCTGATGAAAGCGCCGGAGCAGACCCTTGCCTACTACCGCCACGGATTGGTGTTCGTGTTCAACTTCCACTTTGGGAATTCCCTGAATAACGTACTCGTTCCGGTTCGCCAGCCGGGGGAATACACGGTTGTCCTGTCCACCGACGATGAAAAGTACGGCGGTTTTGGAAACGTGGCGAAAAAGACATATGCAACCAAGCGTTTTGACGGCAGAGACTACATTGAGCTGTACATCCCCGCAAGAACCGGCTTCGTGCTGAAGGAAAAGGTGATTCTTCCCAAAACGCCCGCAGCCCTGAAAAAAGCGGCCAAATGACAGATGACGGCGTGACCGAACCCGGTCACGCCGTTTTTTGTGCGAAAATATGCAGTAAAACAAATTGACGTGTGCAGGAAACTTTGTGCATTTCACAGATTTCTTGACTTTTGCGGCGAAAAATGAATTTTTGCCCAATATGATGTTGCATTTTTGAGGCTTCGGACATATAATATACAAGTAAAACTTGTCAAAATGCCGAAAGGATGATCGAAATGACTCCCTATTCCTGCATGAGCCGGGAAGAACTGGAACGTGAATACGACAGTGTGCTGGCGTCCTACGAAGCCTGCAAGGCGCAGGGGCTGAATCTGAACATGGCCCGTGGCAAGCCCGCCACGGAGCAGCTGGACATGGTCAGCGGCCTGCTGACCGTGCTGCAAACCCCCGAGGATTGCTACGACGACGGCGTGGACGCCCGGAATTACGGCGAGCTGGCGGGTATCCCCAGCGCCCGGAGATATTGGGCGGATGTGCTGGGCTGTAAGGCGGATCAGGTGTTCGTCGGCGGCGCGGCTTCCCTGAATATGATGTTCGACGTGGTGTCCCGTGCCTACACCCACGGCCTGCTCCACAGCCCCAAGCCATGGTGCCGGGAGGAAAAGGTGAAATTTCTCTGCCCCGCCCCCGGCTATGACCGGCATTTCCAGATCGGCGAGTTCTTCGGCGCGGAGTTGATTCCCGTCCCCATGACTTCCGAGGGCCCGGACATGGACATGGTGGAGGAGCTGGTGAAGGATCCTCAGGTCAAGCTCATCTGGACGGTTCCCAAATATTCCAACCCCGACGGTATCATTTATTCCGACGAGACCATCCGCCGCTTTGCCCACCTGAAGCCCGCCGCCCCGGACTTTGCCATCATCTGGGACAACGCCTACGGCGTCCACGAATTCGAGGGCGACTATGTCCCGTTCCCGGACATCCTGTCCCTGTGCGACGAGGCGGGACGGCCGGACATGGTCTATGAGTTTGCGTCCACCTCCAAGATCACCTTCGCCGGCGGCGGCATTTCCTGCATGGCTGCCAGCGAGGCCAATATCTGCTACTTCACCGGCATTTTCGGTGTGCAGATGATCTCTTACGATAAGGTCAACCAGCTGCGCCATGTGCGGTTCCTGAAGGACAAGGCGCACACCCTGGAGATCATGAAGCTCCACGCTTCCGTCATGGCGCCGAAATTTGAATGCGTCGCGAAATGGCTGAACCGGGAGATTAAGCCCCTGGGCATTGCCCATTGGAACGACCCGAAGGGCGGCTATTTCGTCAGCCTGTTTGCCATGCCCGGCACGGCGAAGCGGGTCTGGACGCTGTGCAAGGAGGCCGGTGTGGTGCTGACCAACGCCGGTGCGACCTACCCCTACCGCAACGACCCGGACGACTCCAATCTCCGCATTGCCCCCAGCCTGCCCCCGGTGGCCGAGCTGGAAAAGGCCATGGAGGTGCTGTGTCTGAGCCTACGCCTTTCGGCGCTGGAAAAGCTGCTGGCAAAATAAATACACCGCATACGGGACGGCGTGGCTTCGGCCACGCCGCCTTTTCGCGTCCACAAAGAAAATCTTGAGAATTTCGGCGAAATGTGTTAGGTTTGGAATTGAAAATCCTTCTATCAGGGTGAAGGACAAAACACAGGAGGTGCGTTGAATGAATGATGAACAAATCATACAGCTGTTCTTCACCCGAAATGAAGACGCCATCCGGCAAACGGACGACCGGTATGGCGCGAAGCTCACAAGGCTGTCGGAGAATATCGTAGGAAGCAGGGAGGACGCCCAGGAGTGTGTCAATGACACCTACTTCAAGGCGTGGGACACCATTCCGCCCACGAAACCGGTTCACTTTTTTGCCTATCTCGCGAAAATCTGCCGCCACCTTGCCTTTGACCGGCTGGACTGGAACAACGCGGCAAAGCGCAAGGCCGAGGTCGTCGCGCTGACGCAGGAGATGGAAGCGTGCATTCCCGGTCATTGGCAGGAGACGGACGTGAGAAGCGCCGAGATCAGCCGATTGGTGAGCAGCTTCCTATGGAAGCAGACGGCGGACAACCGGATGATCTTCGTCCGGCGGTACTGGTTCGGCGACAGCGTCAGCGAAATTGCTCTGCGCTATGAGATCAGCCAGAGCGCCGTGCTGATGCGGCTGTCCCGGATGCGGGAAAAGTTAGCTATTTACTTAAAAAAGGAGGGTTTTCAGGTATGACAGGCAAGGATATGCTGCAGGGCATTCAGAATCTGGACGCGGAACTGATCGAGGAATCGGAATTCGGAACATTTGGGAAGGGAAAAGCAGGGGGCTTCGGCAAAAAGAAGCTGCTGCTCATTCTGGCGGCGGCGCTGATTATGGCCACCATGACGGCGGCAGCAGCCATCACCCGCTGGACGGCGACCATGCAGTACGGAAACACCGGCGGCACAACGCAGCAGATCTCCGAGCAGGTCAAAAAGCAGGCGGAGAAAAGCGGCCTGTCCGCGACGCCCACCGAGACAAAGGACGGAAAGAAGGAAGCCGTTTCCGCGACGGACAACGGCATTACCGTCACCCTTGCCCAGACGCTGATGGATCAGTACGGCGGCAGAGCCATTTTCCGCATTGAGGGTCTACAGCTGGAAGAAGGGCAGGCACCTTGGGCATGGTGGGACTACCGGGTGGACGGAGAAGTGATGCCCATGAGCTGGGGCGCTCAGTTTTTTGACGGCGTGCTTTGGGATGCCGATCACAATCCCACATATGTCAAGAACGGCCAGCCGGTTCCCCGGGTGGGGGAAGACCAGCAGCTGCTTCTGGACTATCAGCTGGCCGACGGGAGCATTGAATTCAGTATCGATTTTGCATTCCCTCCGGATGAGAGCCTGTTCGGAAAGGAAATGGCCGTGACTTTCACCGGCTTCGGCATTCAGGGCGAGAAGTTTGAAGACGAGGATATCATGACCACCCCCGGCAACTGGGAGCTGCGCTGGACGCTGGAAGGCACCACGGAGGCGCCGAAAAAGTGGACGCCCAACGCCAAAGTCGGGGATCAGTGGGACGTGACGCTCCTTGAGGCGGAAATCGGCCAGTACAGCATGAAGTTCGCCTTCCGGCTGGGGGATGAATATACGGACGATGTTGATTTTACGGAGAAAACGGGCTGGTCGCCGACCCCGGCGAGCATCCGTCTGAAGGACGGAACCGACATCCGGCCTTACGGCGACGGCAGCGGTTCCTGGGATGCTGAGACCCATACGTACACGAACATTGAGCATACCCTCAACATAGTTCTCGACCCGGAACAGATCGCAGGTGTGAGTTTCTACAACGGCAGCGAACTGAACGATCAGGGCAAACGGGTGAGTAAGCCGTATTACTATGTTCCTTTTGAATAAGCAGAAGGCAGGACACCAATCGGTGTCCTGCCTTAAACTTATACTGCGGCGGCTTCTTCTTCGGCCAGACGCTTTTTCGCGGTGGAGAGCATCAGCTTGATGCGGTTGAGCTGATTGACCTCCGACGCGCCGGGGTCGTAGTCCACGGCTACGATGTTGGACTGGGGGTAGGCTTTTTTCAGCGCCTTGATGACGCCCTTGCCCACAACGTGGTTGGGCAGGCACGCGAAGGGCTGAATGCACACGATGTTGGGCGTGCCGGAGAGAACCAGCTCCGCCATTTCTCCCGTGAGGAACCACCCCTCGCCGTACTGGTTGCCGATGGAGAGGAAGGGCTTTGCCAGCTCTGCTACCTTCTCGATAGGCATGGGCGGCTCAAAGCGGCGGCTCTTTTCCAGCGCGTCCAGGGCGGGCTTGCGAATCAGGCGGATGGCGTCCACGCCGAGCTTTGCTGTGGCGGCGCTTGTCCAGCCCGCGCCTAAGAATTCATGCTTGTAATCGCCGTTGTACACGCAGTAGTTCAGGAAGTCCATCAGGTCAGGCACCACGGCCTCCGCCCCCTCGGCTTCCAGAAGATCGACCAGATGGTTGTTGGCGAGAGGCATGTACTTGACCAGAATCTCGCCCACCACACCGACTCGCGGCTTGCGCAGGGTTTCGTCAATGGGAAGATTGTCAAAGGCTTCCACGATGCCGCTGCAAACCGCCTTATACGACCATTTGCTCTTGCTGTTTACCAACGAATCGATGGCGATTTCCAGCCACTTCTGATGAAGGGCGTTGGCGGAACCCTTCTCCTTTTCATAGGGACGCACCCGGTACAGGCAGCGCATGAACAGGTCGCCGTAGACCATGCCCCGCAGGGCGGTGAACAGAAGGCCGGGGGAGAGCTTGAAGCCCTCGTTGGTCTCCATGCCGTTGGCGTTCAGGGAGATGACCGGGATATGGCCAAGCCCCACCTTGTCCAGCGCACGGCGGATGAAGCCCACGTAGTTGCTCGCCCGGCAGCAGCCGCCGGTCTGGGTCATCATCACGGCCAGCTTGTCCGTGTCGTATTTCCCGGAAAGCACCGCGTCCATGATCTGCCCCACCACGGTGATGGAGGGGAAGCAGGCGTCGTTGTTTACGAATTTCAGACCCATGTCGATGGCGGCGCGGTTGTCGTTGGCAAGCACTTCGATGTGATAGCCGTATTTCTTGAAAATCGGTTCCAGCAGGTCAAAGTGAATGGGGCTCATCTGGGGGGCGAGGATGGTGTAGCCGGATTGGTACATTTCCTTGGTGAACTCCGACCGGTGATAGGCGGCGGGCTTCGGCTGGGGGCGGATGCCCCGCGCCTGACGCTGATTCATGGCGGCAAGCAAGCTGCGGATGCGGATACGGGCGGCGCCCAGATTGTTCACCTCGTCGATTTTCAGGACGGTGTAGAGCTTGTTGCTGCCCTCCAGAATTTCGCACACTTGGTCGGTGGTGACGGCGTCCAGGCCGCAGCCGAAGGAATTCAGCTGAATCAGCTCCAAGTCCTCCCGATTCCGCACAAATTCCGCCGCACTGTACAGCCGGGAATGGTAGACCCACTGGTCGTTGACCCGGAGGGGGCGTTCGGGGGTGAAATCGATGGGCAGGCAGTCCTCGGTGAGGACGGCGAGATCGTAGGAGGCAATCATTTCCGGAATGCCGTGGTTAATTTCAGGGTCGATGTGGTAGGGTCTGCCCGCGAGAACGATGCCACGGGTGTGATTGTCCGCCATCCATTGCAGCGCCTTTTGCCCCTCTGCACGAACGTCGGCCTTGGCGCGCTGCTGTTCTTCCCATGCCTTGTGGACGGCGGCGCGGACTTCCTTCCCGTCGATGCCCCATTCTTCCTTACACAGAGCGGTCAGCCGGTCGGCGGCGATTTTCTCGCTGGTAAAGGCCAGGAAGGGACGGATGTAGCGGACTTCACCGTCGGCAACGGCTTCCACGTTGTTTTTCAGATTCTCCGGGTAGGAGACCACGATGGGGCAGTTGTAATGATTCTGCGCGCCGGGGGTCTCCTGATGCTCATAGAATACGCAGGGGTGGAAGATGGTCTTGACGCCCTCGTTGATGAGCCATTGCACATGGCCGTGGGAGAGCTTGGCGGGGTAGCACTCGGATTCCGAGGGGATGGACTCCATGCCAAGCTCATAGATTTTCCGGCTGGACTTGGGGGAGAGGACTACCCGGAAGCCCAGTTCCCGGAAGAATGTCGCCCAGAAGGGGTAATTTTCGTACATATTCAGCACTCTGGGAATGCCGATGACGCCCCGGGTGGGATTTTCCAGCGGGGGATAGTCGAACATCCGCTTCAGCTTATAGGCCATCACGTTGGGGCCTTTCCGCCCGGTGCCGGTGCCGCCTAAGCCCTTTTCGCAGCGGTTGCCGGTGACATGGCGGCGTCCGCCGGGGAATTTGTTGATGGTCAGCATACACCGGTTGGAGCAGCCGCCGCAGCGGGTGGTGGAGGTGGTGTAGGTCAGACTCAGAATGTCGTTCAGGGGTAGGGTGGTGCTATCCTGACCGTGGCAGCGCTCCCGCGCCACCAGCGCCGCGCCGAACGCGCCCATAATGCCGGAAATGTCGGGGCAGGTAGCCTCCACTCCGGCGATTTTCTCAAAGGCGCGAAGCACCGCCTGGTTGTAGAAGGTGCCGCCCTGCACCACGATGTGTTTGCCCAGGTCGGCGGGGTCGGCCAGCTTGATAACCTTGTAAAGGGCGTTCTTGATGACGGAGTAGGCAAGTCCCGCAGAAATATCCTGCACCGTCGCGCCCTCTTTTTGCGCCTGCTTGACGTTGGAATTCATGAACACGGTGCAGCGGGTGCCAAGATCAATGGGATTCTTGGCGAACAGTGCCTCTTTGGCAAAGCCCTCGGCGCTGTAGCCCAGGGAATTGGCGAAGTTCTCGATGAAGGAGCCGCAGCCGGAGGAGCAGGCTTCGTTCAGCAATATGGTGTCCACGCTGCCGTTTTTCAGCTTGACGCACTTCATGTCCTGTCCGCCGATGTCCAGCACGCAGTCCACCTCCGGGTCAAAAAACGCGGCGGCGGTGCAGTGGGCGATGGTCTCCACCTCGCCTTCGTCCAGGCAGAAGGCGGATTTCAGGAGGGATTCTCCGTAGCCCGTGGAGCAGGAGCGGGCGATGTGCGCGCCCTCGGGCAGCTCGTCCCGGAGCCGTGCCATGGCCTCCATGGCGGTGCGGATGGGGTTGCCCTGATTGTTGGCGTAGTAGGAGAAGAGAAGCTGGCCATCGCTGCCGATAAGCGCCACCTTCGTGGTGGTGGAACCGGCGTCAATGCCCAGGAAGCACTCGCCCCGATACTGAGGCAGGCTTTCCCGGCGGACAACGGCCTTGCTGTGGCGGGCGCAGAACGCCTGATGGTCTTCCCGGGTGGCGAACAGGGGGTCAAGGCGCTTTAATTCAAAGGCCATTTCTACGCCCTTTTCCAGCCGGTCGATCAGGCCGTCCATGCTGACGGCTTCGGCGTCGCCGGATTCCAGCGCCGCACCCATGGCGGCAAAAAGATGGGAGTTTTCCGGGTCAACGGTGGTTTCGGGGGTGAGCTTCAGGGTTCGGATAAAGGCCTTCTTCAGCTCCGGCAGAAAATGCAGGGGGCCGCCCAGAAATGCGACACAGCCCCGGATGGGCTTGCCGCAGGCAAGGCCGGAGATGGTCTGGTTGACCACGGCCTGAAAAATGGAGGCGGCCAGGTCGGCGGTGGTTGCGCCCTCATTGATGAGGGGCTGAATGTCGGTTTTCGCGAACACACCGCAGCGGGCGGCGATGGGGTAGATTTCCTGGTAGTGTTCGGCATGTTGGTTCAATCCGGCGGCGTCGGTCTGGAGCAGGGACGCCATCTGGTCGATGAAGGAGCCGGTGCCGCCGGCGCAGACGCCGTTCATCCGCTCCTCCAAACCGCCCCGGAAATAAATAATCTTGGCGTCCTCGCCGCCCAGCTCAATGGCCACGTCGGTCTGGGGCGCCACGGCCTGCAATGCGGAGGCGACGGCCACCACCTCCTGCACGAAGCCGATGCCCATGGCCTTGCCGAGATTGATGGAGCCGGAGCCGGTGATCTTCACCTGCAAAAGGCAGGAGCCGACCTGCTCCCGTGCTTCGGCAAGGAGTTCCTTAAGCGTCTGCTGGGTGTGGGCGCAGTGGCGGCGGTATTGTCCGAACAGGATTTCCCCGTTTTCGTCCAGCAGCACAAGCTTGACGGTGGTTGAGCCGATGTCGATACCGGCGCGATATGTATTCATAGCACACGTCTCCATTTTTGATCTTTGTAACAATTCTACAAAACGATATTTGTCATTATAGCAAATATGTTGTAAACAAATTGTTAATTGTGGAATATTTTAACCGGTTCTTTGCAAAAAGAATGGGTCGGCCACAAGTTCTGGTGACCGACCCTACAGTCAGGTATTTTCGTTTACAGCGGGTGTTTCCGATTTTACGGCTTTCTTCTTGCGGCGATGGTGAACCAGAAGAATGACCACCAGCAGCACGACCATGGCCGCGCCGCCGGCACCGGTGATGGGCAGCCAGGAGACCGATTTCTTCATCGACCCGATCAGGCAGAAGCTCTCATCGCCGTCCTCTATGGCAAAGACCAGATAGCTGCCGTCCTGGGTGTGGGAAACCTCCCGCCAGCTTCCGTCCGCGCCCTTTACCATGACCCGGACATTTTCCTGTTCAGTTTCTGGCAAGTAGCGCAGCGTATCGGCTGTACCGGTGGGGAGGGTAAAGGCGTAGCCCTCCAGGAATTTGTCGTGGACACCCGGAGCGGGGCCTTTGGTCATTTGGGTCAGCTGAATCGGTGTATTGTCGGAGAATTGACCCTGGGCAAGCAGCGTGGGCAGCTTGCTCTCCCCCAAAGGCTCGCTCTGCACCGTTTCCCATTCCGCGGTGTACACCGCCGGGAAGGAAACGTCAAAGCGGATGTCGGACAGGTCAGCGTCCGCAAGGCCGTCCCAGCGGCCGACGTAACCGGCCTTTTCGGGCAGCTTGGGAATGCTGTCCGGGGATAGCGCCTCGCCGGGGGCAAGGGTGACGGTGTGCATCATGCCGTCGTCATAGACGAAGCGGACGGAGATGACCTTGAAGATGGGGTCAAGACCTTCCAGCTCCACAAAATCGTCGTGTTCAAGGGGCTGGGCGCTGTCAGCATAGCTGACGCCGTCGATGGCGCCGATGTCGGAGCCGACGGTGAGGTAGTAGTTTCCGGTGACGGTGTCTTCCTCGGTTTCGTCTGTGTCGTCGGATTCCGACTTGAGGAATCCGGAATGCTCGCCTTTTAGGCCAAGGATCGCGCCGGTCTTCTCGGAGCCGGTGAGCTGCACCATGCTGCGGCAATCGGTTACGGTAAGTCCCTCTCCCGCAATGCCGCCCACATAGGCGTTCCCGGTAATGGCGGATTTGGCGCTGCACCGGCGGACATATCCGTCACTCCTGCCCGCGACACCGCCTACATAGTTGGCATCCTCCGCGTCAATGCTGCCGGTGCTGAGACAGTCCTTCGTAAGTCCCAGCGCCATCCAGCCAACAATGCCGCCCACGTTCTGTCGCTTCGCCGTAACGCTTCCGCTGTTTTCACAGCCAAGAATCACGGCGCGCAGCTGGGTGTCGAAGTTCATGGAGTTGTCCCCGCCGATTTGCAGATCGTTCTCCGGATCCAGGCGGTTTTCATAGGCGATGGCACCCACGACGCCGCCCGCGTTCAGGTCGCCCAGCACGGCGCCGGAATTGGTGCATTTTTCCACCTTGCCGGAGAGAATTTCTGCGGTGTCCCGGTCGGAAATGTCCTCAATGGTGCCGCCCAGATTCTGGGAGGCGTTGCCAACGGTGGCGCTCATGGCGCTGATTTGCCCGGCAATGGAGCGCATGATGCGGCTGAGGGAATCCGCCGTGTCGTTGACGGAATCCATGATGGCGTACAGGGAGGAACCGGCGGCGGCAAGGCTGCTGTTGGCGTTGTTGATGGCCGCGTCGATGGTGTCCCGGTCGGGGGGATAGGGGTCGTCCCCGTTGGGCAGCAGGGTATCCAGAGCGTCCTTGGCATCCACAAGGGAATTGTAGAGGTCGTCCACCTGAACGCCCATGTCCGAATTACCGTCCTGAATGGTGGAAAACGCCTGCCCCGTGAGATTGCTTACGGTGCCAAGCTGGGATTGGAGAATCTGCATTGTGTCCTCGGTGTACTCGATGAAGGTGGTCGGCTCCATCTGGCCGACGATGCCGCCCACTTCCTTGCGGCCATATACCTGAGCAAAGTTCTCGCATTTGTAGAGATACCCGGTCTGGGTTCCGGCAATGCCGCCGACGTTGTAGCCCATGTGCTGATAGCCCACGTTGCCACGGTTTTTGCTCTGGCGGATGACGCCGCTGCTGGTACCGGCGATGCCGCCGATGTCCGTTACGGCGCTGACGGATTCGCTTCCGGTGATGGTCTCCAGGGAAATGTCGGAGAGCTTAATCTGGTTTTCCTCGGCGGTGGTGTTGACTCCGGAGCGGTTGTTGCAGCTGCGGACAACGCCAAGGTTATTTCCCACGACGCCGCCGACCCGGTGGTCGCCGGTGATGACGCCTTTGGAATGGCAGCCGTCGATGATACCGGTGATGGCGTTGATGCCGGCGATGCCGCCCACGTCATCCGAGCCGGAAACCGTGCCGTCAAAGAAGCAGTTCTGGATTTTACCGGCATTGTGTCCGGCAATGCCGCCCACGGCGCTGCGGCTTCCGTCAGGCGTGACTTTTCCCGAAACGGTGAGATTCTGGATGACCCCAGAGGCGTCAACATAGCGAAACAGACCCATGTTGGAGCCGTCCCGGGTGATGCTGAGGCCGGAGACAGTGTGGCCATTCCCGTCGAAATTGCCGCAGAAAATGGGGATTCCTGAAAAATCCACGCCGGTGAGGTCAATATCCGTCAGCAGGATCACGCTCAGATTCCGGCTGTAGCTGTCCAGACGGCAGTTTTCCGCGAAGTCCAGAAATTGCTGCCGGCGCGCAATGCGCAGGGTCGTGCCTTCTTCGCTGTCCTGGGCTTCCTCGGCCAGCGCCGTTACCGGCAGGCTGAGAACAAGAAGCAGACACAGAAGCAGAGCAGATATTCTTTTCAGCAGATTACGCATTGTCTTCGCCTCCTTCCGCATCGGATTCGTCCAGTTTTTTGACCTGGGTGTTGGTGGAGACGATGGCGTTCATCTCGCCCCGGATCGTTCCGGTGAATTCGCCGTCCACCATGCCGCTGACCTGACCCCGCAGATGGCCGCTGACATACATGGTGCCGCTGGCGGTTCTGGCGGGCAGCTCGATGCCCTTCATCTGGAAGGAGGTGCGGTTGATGATGGAATCGCTGAGCACGAGGATGGCGGGCAGAACACCCAGCACGATGACGATGGAAATGATCGTACCGCGACCCAGGCAGGTGCCGAGAATGGAAATAACGGGGTTGGTGGAAATGTTGCCGATCAGCAGAGCGGCGGCGGACAGAATAGTGCCGGAGGTGAAGATGGTGGGGAAGGAGGCGTTCAACGCTTCCACAATGGCTTCCTTATGGGTCATCGTGGCCTTCAGCTCCTGATAGTGGCTGGAAATGACGATGGCGTAGTCGATGTTCGCACCCATCTGAATGGACTGCACGATCAGGTAGCCCAGGAAGTACAGCGGCTGATTTGCCAGAGTGGGGACGGAGAAGTTAATCCACACGCTTCCCAGGATACAGGCAATCAGCAAAATGGGCAATCCCGCCGACTGGAAGGTGAACAGCAGAACCAGGATGACGAACAGGGAGGACAGAATGGAGATCACCAGATTGTCCTTGGCGAAGGAGGAGGACAGGTCGCGGGAGCTGGTGGAGTTGCCCACGACGTAATAGTCACTGTCGTAGTATTTTCCGACAATGCTGCGCATTTCCTTCAGGAACGCAAAGGTCTCGTCGCTTTCCTCCGGCAGGTTCAGGTAAACCACCATCCGGCTGTAGCGGTCGCTTTTCAGCTGCTTATTGGCGGTGTCCAGCTGGGAGAAAATATCGTCCAGGGATGCTTCGTCCATATCGTCCAGGGAAATGTTGTGGCTGTCCAGCTGGTCTTTCAGGAACATCAGCATATCGAACAGGGGAACGTCGTATTTGTCCAGCCCCTGCACAAATTCACCGTATTGGTCGTGTTCAATGGCGTAGGCGGAATAGAGCAGCTGCGCCACCTCGTAATCCATGCCCACCAGCTCGGAAAGCTCTCTGGGGTTCAGGCTGTCCGTCAGGGTGTAGCCGTCCATGGCCTCAATGTTTGCCAGGCCCATGGTGCTTTTGACCTCCGGGCGGGCGTCCAGCTCGTCGAGGATTTTGGCCTCCGCGTCATAGTTGCCGCTGGGAACCACCAGCGCCACCATGTTGCTTGTGCCGAAGGTGTTCTGAATTTTGAAGTAGGCCGTCTGACGCTCGTTCATGTTCGCGGTTTCAATATTGTTGTAGCTGTAAACAAAGGGACAGCGGCTGGACAGAATGAATGCGCCAACCAGGAGGATTACAAACAGCGGCGGTACAACACGCCGGGCTTTCACGGCAAACTTGCCGATGGGCGTGATGTTGGGCAGGAGCTTTTTGTGGCGGGTACGATCCATCAGCGGACTGAACAGCATCAGAAGTCCCGGCATCAGGGTGAATACGGAGAGCAAACTGAACAAAATGGCCTTCACCAGAACCAGCGCCATGTCCAGACCAATTTTGAACTCCATGAAACCCAGCGCGGCCAGGCCGGACACCGTGGTCAGGGACGAAGCGCTGATCTCCGGGATGGCCTTGCTCAGGGCGGTGATGCAGGCGTCCCGGGCGGTGCGGGTCTCCCGCTCGTCGGTGAAGCGGTGGCACAGGATGATGGCATAGTCAATGGCCAGCGCCAGCTGCAGCACCACGGCCACGGAGTTGGAGATGAAGCTGATGGTACCCAGCTGGAAGTTGGTTCCCATATTCAGAAGGGCCGCCACGCCGAAGGTGATCATCAGCACAGGGACCTCGGCATAGGAGCGGGAGGTCAGGGTCAGCACGACGATGATGATGACCACGGCTATGATCAGAATGACGGACATTTCCCCTTGCAGGGTGGCGTTTTCGTCGTAGCCCACGTCGGAGTACGCGCAGTAGTCGTAGCCGTCCATCAGCGCTTCCACATCGGATAGCGCCTGCTTGCTGATCTCGTCGGAGACAACGCCGTCAAAGCTGATGTCAAACAGCGCCGAGGCGTTGGTGTAGTGGTCGGGGGTGTCGTCGAAGGTGACCATGCTGACCCCTTCCACATCCTCGATCTGCTTGGACAATTCCTCCGCCGTTTCGTAGGTGACGTTGGACACCATGATCTGGGCGGTGGCAAAGGTGGTGAAGTTGTCGTTCATCGCCACGATGCCCTGACGGGTCTCCGTGTCCTCGGGCAGGTAGGTGGTGACGTCGTTTTCCACATTCACCCATCCGGAGGAAAACGCACAGAAAATCACGGCAAATATGTACAAAAGGAAGAACAAAGTCTTTTTGTCCACAATAAACGTGGCAAGCTTTGTCATAAAATTACTGTCCGGCGGGTTCTTTTCAGACATAATATCCTCCTAGTATGCGCCCTCGGGCAAAATCCGCCCCCAAGGCAAAATAATGCGAATATTGACTTTTTTGGTTGCAACTATTATAATCAAAACGCGGGGAGACTGCAAGCAATAAATTGGATAAGATATGCCAATATTGCGCGCCGGTTTTCAGCGTGTTTACAGTCTCGTAAAGAATTGTTTCGTTAGTGTTTAGAAAAAATGAATAAACTGGAAACAAGATAGAAAAAGGAGAATCCTTATGAGGCTTAGTCTGGTACTTGCGTTTTTGTTCTTTATCGGCTCGTGCTTCGGATGGGTGCTGGAGCTTCTGTACCGCAACCTGACCCACCGCCACAAAAAGTGGATCAACCCCGGCTTCTGCACCGGCCCGTATCTGCCGATTTACGGCTTCGGCCTGTGTACGCTGTTCCTGCTGGCGTCGCTTGAAAACCTGCACCTGATTGCAAACCCCGTCTGGAACCGGGTGGTGCTGTTCATTGCCATGGCCGTGGCCATGACGCTGATTGAGTATATCGCGGGTATTGCCTGCCTGAAATATCTGAAGGTTCGGCTGTGGGACTATTCGAATCTTTGGGGCAACATTCAGGGAATCATCTGCCCGCTGTTCTCCTTCTTCTGGGCGGCGCTTGGAGCGGCCTATTATTTCCTGATTCATCCCTACATTCTCAACGCCCTGGCGTGGCTGTCCAACAATCTGGCGTTTTCCTTCTTCATTGGCATGTTCTTCGGTGTGTTCATCATCGACGTGGTGCATTCCAGCCAGATCATCGTCAAGCTGAAGCAGTTCGCCGAGGAAAACAAGGTCGTCGTGAAATACGAGAGCATCAAGGACCATATCCGGGATTTCAACCAGAACGCCGCCGCCAAGTACCACTTTTTCTCCCCCTTCCGTTCGGACAGCCCTCTGGCCGAGCATTTGAAGGAAATGTATCTCAAGCTGGAAAAGCAGAGAGACAGCCGAAAGTGATTTTTCATAAGCCGCCGCGATTTTTGCGGCGGCTTTTTGCCGGATTTTGGGCAAATGGAACAAAGAAACCGGAAGAAAACGGGATTTCTTTTGCCTTGTAAAGTGCTGCCCTTTGTGCTATCATAAGCCCAGAGAACAATGGCGTTCCCCAAGGGGGCAGTTTTGCCCTTTGCGCGGAAACGCCGTTTATTTTTTGTAGCCCGAAGGAGAAAAAGCTATGGAAAATTTCACCGAACGCACAACACCTGCCGGGTTGTACGATTCCCGGTTTGAACACGACAACTGCGGCATCGGCGCGGTGGTGGATATCAAGGGACGCAAGAGCCACCGGACGCTGGATGACGCGCTGCAGATCGTGGAGCATCTGGAACACCGGGCAGGCAAGGATGCTGAGGGAAAAACCGGCGACGGCGTTGGTATTCTGTTACAGGTCAGCCATAAGTTTTTTGTGAAAGCAGCCGCGGCTGCGGGCATCACCCTGGGCGCGGAGCGGGAATACGGCGTGGGCATGTTCTTCTTCCCCCAGGAGGAATTGCGGCGCAATCAGGCGAAGAAGCTGTTTGAGATCATCTGCAAGAAGGAGGGGCTGCCCTTCCTGGGCTGGCGGCAGGTGCCGGTCTGCCCCGAGTACCTGGGGCAGAAGGCGCGGGACTGTATGCCCAGCATCTGGCAGGCCTTTGTGGGAAAGCCGCCGAGAATGGTCGCCGGAATCGCCTTTGACCGGCGGCTGTATGTGGTGCGCCGGGTGTTCGAGCAATCCAGTCAGGAGACCTACGTGTGCAGCCTGTCCAGCCGTACCATCGTGTACAAGGGCATGTTTCTGGTCAAGGAGCTGCGGCAGTTCTACCCGGATTTACAGGACGAGGACTATGAGACCGCCATCGGCATGGTTCACAGCCGTTTCTCCACCAACACCTCCCCCAGCTGGAACCGGGCGCACCCCAACCGGTTCATTCTCCACAACGGCGAGATCAACACCATCCGGGGAAACGTGGACACCATGCTTGCCCGGGAGGAGACCATTGCCAGCCGCTTTTTGAAGGACGACATGACCAAGGTGTTGCCCATTGTCAACCAGGGCGGTTCCGACTCCGCCATGCTGGACAACACCCTGGAATTCATGGTCATGAACGGCATGGATTTGCCCCTGGCGGTGATGGTCACCATTCCGGAACCCTGGAGCAACAATAAAAACATGGATCCCAAGAAGAAGGACTTTTACCAGTATTATGCCACCATGCTGGAGCCTTGGGACGGCCCCGCGTCCATTCTGTTCAGCGACGGCGACGTGATGGGTGCTGTCCTTGACCGGAACGGTCTGCGCCCCAGCCGCTATTACATCACCGACGACGGACGGCTGATTCTGTCCAGCGAGGTGGGCGTTCTGGACATCCCGCAGGAACACGTCATCCGCAAGGATCGCCTGCGTCCCGGCAAGATGCTGCTGGTGGACACGGTGAAGGGCGAGCTGGTGGACGATGAGCACCTGAAAGCGGAGTACGCCAGCCGCCAGCCCTACGGCGAATGGCTGGATCGGAATCTGGTAAACCTCGCCGATCTGACGGTTCCCAACCGGAAAATCCCCTCCTATACGAGAGAAGAAATGGTACGGCTTCAGAAGGCCTTCGGCTACCGCTACGAGGATTTGAAGACCATCATGCTCCCCATGGCGAAGAACGGCGCGGAGCCTTCCGGCGCCATGGGCAGCGACACCCCGCTGGCCGTCCTCAGCCACACCCGCCCGCCGCTGTTCGAGTATTTCAAGCAGATGTTCGCCCAGGTCACGAATCCCCCCATCGACGCGCTGCGGGAGAAAATCGTCACCTCCACCACCGTATACGTGGGTGCTCAGGGCAATCTGCTGGAGGAGGACGCGGAAAACTGTAAGGTCCTGAAAATCAACAACCCCATCCTCACGGAGACGGACTTGCTGAAAATCAAGACCATGGACGTCCCCGGCTTCAAGGTGGAGACGGTGTCCATCTGCTACTATAAAAACACCCCCCTGGAAAAGGCCATAGACCGGCTGTTCGTGGACGTTGACCGGGCGTACCGGGACGGCACGAACATCCTGATTCTGTCCGACCGGGATATTGACGAGTATCACGTCGCCATTCCCAGTCTGCTGGCCGTCAGCGCGGTGTCCAAATATCTGGTTCGCACCCGCAAGCGCACTGCCATGGCGCTGATTCTGGAAAGCGGCGAACCCCGGCTTGTCCATGACTTTGCCACGCTTCTCGGCTTCGGCGCCTGCGCCATCAACCCGTATCTTGCCCAGGAGAGCATCGGCAATCTCATCAGCGACGGGCTGCTGGAAAAGGATTTCTATGCCGCCGTCAACGATTACAACAAGGCGGTGCTGGCGGGTATCGTGAAGATCGCCTCCAAGATGGGCATTTCCACCATCCAGTCCTATCAGGGCAGCCAGATTTTCGAGGCCGTGGGCATCAGCCGGGAGGTCATTGACAAATACTTCACCAACACCGTCAGCCGGGTGGGCGGCATCACCATCGACGATATCCAGAAGGACATGGAAGACCGCCACCAGCAGGCCTTCGACCCTCTGGGGCTGGACATTTACATGGACTTGCCCAGCGTGGGCGCCCACAAATTCCGCAGCGGGAGCGCGGCGGAGCAGCACCTGTACAATCCCCAGACCATTCATCTGTTGCAGCAGGCGGTGTGGACGGGGGACTACGGCAAGTTCAAGCAATACACCGCCGCCGCGGCCAACGAGGGCGGCGACGATATGCACCTGCGGAGCCTACTGGAATTTAACTACCCCGAAACCGGCGTCCCCATTGAGGAAGTGGAAGGGGTAGACGCCATTGTCAAGCGCTTCAAGACCGCCGCCATGAGCTACGGCGCGCTGTCCAAGGAAGCCCATGAATGCCTTGCCATTGCCATGAACCGTCTGGGCGGCAAGTCCAACACCGGCGAGGGCGGCGAGGACGAAGAGCGCTACGGCACAGAGCGAAATTCCGCCATCAAGCAGGTCGCCTCTGCCCGGTTCGGCGTTACCAGCAAATATCTGGTTTCCGCCAAGGAAATTCAGATCAAAATGGCGCAGGGCGCGAAGCCCGGCGAGGGCGGACAGCTTCCCGGCGGCAAGGTGTACCCCTGGGTGGCAAAGTGCCGCAATTCCACCACCGGCGTGGGGCTGATTTCCCCGCCGCCCCATCACGATATCTATTCCATTGAAGATCTGGCGCAGCTGATCTATGACCTGAAATGCGCCAACCGCAGCGCCGCCATCAACGTCAAGCTGGTAAGCGAAGCGGGGGTCGGCACCATTGCCGCCGGCGTGGCCAAGGCCGGCGCGGAGGTCATCCTGATCTCCGGCTTTGACGGCGGCACAGGTGCGGCGTCCATCAATTCCTCCATCCACAACGCCGGACTTCCCTGGGAGCTGGGCATCGCGGAGGCGCACCAGTGCCTCATCATGAACGGCCTGCGTTCCCGCGTCCGCATCGAGTCCGACAGTAAGCTCATGAGCGGCCGGGACGTGGCCATCGCCGCCATGCTGGGCGCGGAGGAATTCGGCTTCGGCACAGGCCCGCTGGTGGCCATGGGCTGCGTGATGATGCGGGTGTGCAATCTGGACACCTGCCCCATGGGCATCTGCACCCAGAACCCCGAGCTGAGAAAGAAGTTCATGGGCAAGCCCGAGTACGTGATGAACTTCATGAAGTTCATGGCCCAGGAGCTGCAGGAATATATGGCGAAACTGGGCGTGCGCACAGTGGACGAGCTGGTGGGTCGCACGGACTTGCTGAAGGTGCGTCCCGTCCCCGCCGGTTCCCGCGCCAGCGAAATGGATTTGTCGGGACTGCTGAAAAACCCGCTGGTGGAGAACACCAATGTCCACTTTGACCCCAAGGCGGTGTACGACTTCAAGCTGGAACAGACCCCGGACATGAAGGTGCTGATGAAGAAGTTCAAAAAGAGCTTCGATATGGCCGAGCCTAAACCCGCGACCGTTCAGATGGAGGTGGGCAACACCGACCGCACCTTCGGCAGCATTTTCGGCAGCGAGATCACGGCGAAATTCGGAAACACCCTCCCGGACGACACCTTCCATGTGGTCTGCACCGGTTACGGCGGCCAGAGCTTCGGCGCGTTTATCCCCAAGGGGCTGACGTTGGAGCTGATCGGCGACAGCAACGACTATCTGGGCAAAGGACTCTCCGGCGGCAGGATCATCGTCTACCCGCCGAAGAACGTGACCTACGACCGCAGTGAGAACATTTTGATCGGCAACGTTGCCTTCTACGGTGCCACCGGCGGCAAGGCGTTTATCAACGGCGTGGCGGGGGAGCGGTTCTGCGTCCGCAATTCCGGTGCCGTCGCCGTGGTGGAGGGCGTGGGTGACCACGGCTGCGAGTACATGACCGGCGGCACGGTGGTGGTGCTGGGCAAGACGGGTAAGAACTTCGCCGCAGGTATGAGCGGCGGCATCGCCTACGTGCTGGATGAGGACTGGGATTTCTACCAGCGGGTGAACAAGGATATGGTCACGCTGGAAAGCGTGGAGCATAAGTACGATGTGTCCCTGCTGAAAGACCTGATCCGGGAGCATGTGGAGGCCACCGGCTCTCCCCGGGGTAAGGAAATTCTGGAAAACTTCGGCGAATATCTGCCAAAGTTCAAGAAGGTTCTGCCCCACGACTATGATAAGATGCTCCGACTGATCGCCCAGATGGAGGAAAAGGGCGAGGACAGCGAGCAGGCGCAGATCGAGGCGTTTTACGCCATGAAAAACGGGAAATAAGGAGGCGGGAATATGGGAAAACCCACCGGATTTATGGAGATCGACCGGCAGACCAGCCGGGAGATCGCCCCTGAGGAACGTATCAAGAATTTCAATGAATTTCATATTCCGCTGCACTGCGACGAACAGCAGGCGCAGGGCGCACGGTGCATGGACTGCGGCGTGCCCTTCTGCCAGAGCGGCATGATGATCGGCGGCATGGCAAGCGGCTGCCCCCTGAATAACCTCATCCCCGAGTGGAACGATCTGGTGTATCAGGGGCGGTGGGACTTGGCGGCGAAGCGGCTCATTGCCACAAACCGCTACCCGGAATTCACCAGCCGGGTCTGCCCGGCGCTGTGCGAAGCCGCCTGCACCTGCGGCATGGCCACGGGGTCTGCCGTGACGGTGAAGGAAAACGAGCGGGCGATTGTGGAGTACGGCTACGAAAGCGGCGCAATCCACGCCGTCCCGCCACCGGCGCGCACCGGAAAGCGGGTGGCAGTGGTCGGCACCGGCCCCTCCGGGCTGTCCGTCGCCGATCTTCTGAACAAGCGCGGCCACAAGGTGACCATGTACGAGCGCGCCGACCGGGTGGGCGGCCTGCTGATGTACGGCATTCCCAACATGAAGCTGGAAAAGTGGGTCATTGACCGCCGGGTGAAGATTCTGAAAGACGAGGGCATCGAGTTTATCACCAACGCCGACGTGGGGCGTGACGTCTCCGCCGAGGAACTGAAAGAGAATTATGACGCGGTGGTACTCTGTTGCGGCGCGAAAAAGCCCCGGGACATCGGTGTACCCGGACGGGACGCCGAGGGAATCTGCTTCGCCGTGGACTACCTGACCAGCGTGACCAAGAGCCTGCTGGACTCGAATTTCGCCGACGGCAAGGCCGTCACGGCCAAGGGCAAGAAGGTGCTGGTCATCGGCGGTGGAGACACGGGCAACGACTGCGTAGGCACTGCCATCCGTCAGGGCTGCACGGGCATCATGCAGCTGGAAATGATGCCCTGCCCGCCCCAGTCCCGCGCCCCCGGCAATGCCTGGCCGGAGTGGCCGCGGGTGCTGAAAACCGACTACGGTCAGCAGGAAGCCATTGCCGTATTCAGCCACGACCCCCGAGAATACCAGACCACCGTCAAGGAGTTCTACAAGAACGAAGCCGGGCAGGTCTGCGGGGCGCTCATTGCCCGCCTGGAAAGCAAGGTGGTGGACGGGCGGCGGATGATGGTTCCCACCGGGGAGGAATTCTCCGTGGAGTGCGATCTGGTGCTTATCGCGGCGGGATTTCTGGGCTGCGAGAGCTACGTTGCCGAAGCCTTCGGCGTGGATATGACGCCCCGGGGCAATGTGGCGGACGTGAAGTACGCGACAAGCCAGCCAAAGGTATTTGTCTGCGGGGATATGCGCCGGGGACAGAGCCTTGTGGTGTGGGCGCTGCGGGAAGGCCGGGACACCGCCGCCGTGGTGGACGAAAGCCTGATGGGCTATACAAACCTGTAAATTACAAAAAGTTCCCGTTTCCGACAGGAAACGGGAACTTTTTGCAGTATCCTTCAGTCAAATACGTACATTCCGAAAAACGCGATCAGGCCGTCGCCGCAGGTGTATTCCATGCCGCACAGGTCTGCCAGCTTCTTGACGAAAATGCAGTATGCGGACATGCAGGAATATTTCAGGTCGGGGAACCGGCAAGGCTCGTTATTTTTTCTTGTGCAGGGGGAACACAGGGCGCAGCCGCTGGCGCCCACCAGAAAGCCGTCGCACCCCTCTTCACGGAGGCGCTTCATCAGGCGGATGGCTGCGGTGTTGTGGCCGGATTTTCCCTTCTTGATGGCGGGGGTGTCGGTATAGCTTTCCAGCTGCCAGATGCTTTGCAGCACCAGCGCCTTTTTGTGGGCAAGCACCTTCTGCTTCATTTCCTCCGGCGTGCCGCAGTCCGGGGGACAGGAGTAGTTCGCGCCGTACTGCCCGCAGAGGTTTTCCTCGCAGTAAGGCCGGAACGAGGGGTCAAAGACGATGTCGGCGGTATCCACCACTGCGGCGGCGGAAAAGCCTTCCTCATAGGCATATTGCACCATTTGTTCTGCTGTCATATTGCATCACTCCATTTTTAGGCTCGATGGCACCCAGTATAGCACATTCAGATCAAATCCGCAATATCCTGAACCAGACGAACCGTATCCTCCCAGCCGAGACAAGGGTCGGTGATGGACTTGCCGTAAACGCCGTCGCCAATCTTCTGGCAGCCGGGTTCCAGGTAGGATTCTATCATAAAGCCTTTGACCATGGACTTGATTTCGCCGCTGTGGCGGCAGGAATGCAGCACTTCCTTGCAGATGCGGGGCTGCTCCTGATACTTTTTAGCGGAATTGGCGTGGTTGGCGTCCACGATCAGCGCCATGTTCTGTAAGCCCTTGGCGGTGTAGGCGTTGTACAGCCGTTCCAGCTCCTCAAAGTGGTAGTTGGGCATGGACTCGCCGTGCTTGTTCACGTAGCCCCGGAGGATGGCGTGGGCAAGGGGATTGCCGGTGGTGTCCACCTCCCAGCCCCGGTAGATGAAGGTGTGGGGGTGCTGGGCGGCCATGATGGAATTGAGCATGACGGAAATATCGCCGCTGGTGGGATTTTTCATGCCTACGGGAATGTCAATGCCGCTGGAGGTCAGACGGTGCTCCTGATTTTCGACACTCCGCGCCCCCACCGCCACGTAGGACAGCAGGTCGGAAAGATAGCGGTAATTGTCGGGGTAGAGCATTTCGTCGGCGGTGGGAAGGCCGGTGCTTGCCAGCACATTGGTGTGCAGGCGGCGGATGGCGATGACGCCCTCCAGCATATCGGAGGTTTTTCGGGGGTCGGGCTGGTGCAGAAGACCCTTATAGCCGTCGCCGGTGGTGCGGGGCTTGTTGGTGTAGACTCGGGGAATCAGAACCAGCTTGTCCGACACCGCCTCCTGCAATTTTGCCAGACGCTCGCAGTATTCCAGCACCGCGTCCTCCCGGTCGGCGGAGCAGGGGCCGATGATCAGCACCATTTTGCTGCTTTTTCCGGTGAAAACATCGGCAATTTCCTTGTCCCGGCGGGCTTTGACCTGAGAAAGTTCGGCGGTCAGGGGGTACTGCTCCTTGATCTCCTTGGGGATGGGCAGCTTGCGCTTGAAAATCATATTCTGCATGATGGTGTCCTCTCTTTACTTTTTTCTGTTTATGCGGTATGATAGGCGATATGATAGGAAGAAAAAGGAGTGGTTATTGTGACCGACCCGAAACGGAAATACTATGAAAAACGCGCCAATGTGCTCATCAAGAATCTTCACAGCCGCCATTTTGAAGCCTGCTACTGCGCAGACAAAGCCGAAGCACTGGAAAAGGCGCTGGAATGGATTCCCGCCGGTTCCAGTGTGGGCTGGGGCGGCGCAATGTCTGCTCAGCAGATCGGCTTGTTGGACGCCGTACGGACAGGGGATTACCGCGCCCTCGACCGGGAGCGGGCTGCGACCACGGAGGAGCGGAAAGCGATCATGAAGCAGTGCCTTGGCGCGGATGTCTTCATCACCGGCGCAAACGCGCTGAGCCTGGACGGTCAGATGGTGAACATCGACGGCAACGGCAACCGGGTGGCGGCCATCGTCTATGGGCCGGAGTCCGTGATCGTCATTGCGGGAATGAACAAGGTGGTGGATTCTCTGGACGCCGCCGTGGAGCGGGCGAGAACGGTAGCCGCGCCCCAGAACAAGCAGCGCTTCGACGCCAAAACGCCCTGCGAGGTGACGGGCGTCTGCGCCGACTGCAAGAGCGACGGCTGCATCTGCAATCAGATCCTCATCACCCGCAACTGCAATCTCCCCGGGCGGATCAAATTCATCCTGGTTGGGGAAGAACTGGGGCTGTAAGGAGGAAAATATGTTTGAGAAAATTCGCGCTTTGGTCATGAAGCACTGGGATATGGTCAGCTATCTCTTTTTCGGCGTGCTGACGACGGTGGTCAATTATCTGGTTTATCTGCCGCTTTACAACCTGCTGGGCATCAGCGCTGCCTTCAGCAATATCATCGCCTGGGTGGCGGCGGTGGCCTTTGCCTATGTGACGAACAAGCCCTTTGTGTTCAAAAGCCACGACTGGTCCATGGAAACCGTTTTGCCGGAGCTGGGCAAATTCGTGGGCTGCCGGGCAGCATCCGGCGGTCTGGAAACGGCACTGGTCTTCCTGACCGTGGACGTCTGCGGCTGGGACGGAAATGTCTGGAAACTGATCATCAGCGTTGTGGTGGTAATTCTGAATTACGTCTCCAGCAAGCTGCTGGTCTTCCGCAAGTGAGCATTTCCCCATTGCCGAATGGCAATGGGGATTTTTTTAACCGTAGCGCTCCTTGAGGTACAGCATGGCCTCCCGGTAGCCATCAAGGCCATGGCCTTTGATGGTCTTCACGCATGCCATTCCCGCGTAGGAGATTTGACGGAAGGGTTCTCTTGCGTCCACATCGGAGATGTGAACCTCCACGGCGGGGATGGAAACGGCTTTCAGGGCGTCCAGAATGGCCACGGAGGTATGGGTATAAGCGGCGGGGTTGATGACGATGCCGTCCACCTTGCCATATGCCCACTGGATTTTGTCTACAATGTCCCCCTCGTGGTTGGACTGGTACTGCTCCACCTCCAGACCCTCGGCGCCGGCGGTTTCGTCCAGCAGACGCAGGAGGTCAGCGAAGGTGTTTTTGCCGTAGATACCCGGCTCCCGGATGCCCAGCATGTTCAGGTTGGGGCCGTTGATAACCAGAATTTTCATATAGGTTCCTCCATGATCGACAAAATGGCGGCGACGGTTTCCTCGGCGGTGCCGTCATTGCTGACGGCGTGATCGGCAAAGGCGGCGTACATGGGGGCGCGCTTTGCGAACATCGCGTCCAAAGGATTGGCCTGGGACAGGGGGCGGCCGTCGGTTGGCAGCTTGGAAATGTCCCGTTTCAGCCAGAAAATCGTGCCGTTTTGGTGAAGCAGCGGGTAGTTTCGTATCTGGGTCACGCAGCCGCCGCCGGTGGCGATGACCAGCGCGGACTGCTTGCCCAGCCGGGACAGCGCTTTCGTCTCCCAGTCCCGGAAAACGGTTTCACCGTCCTCTGCAAAAATGGCCGGGATGGGTTTGCCTGCAAGACGGACAATTTCTTCGTCGGCATCCATCAGCTTTCTGCCGAGCCTGTCCGCCAGCAGAGCGCCGACGGTGCTTTTTCCGCATCCCGGCATTCCGATGAGGACGATGTTTGCCATCTGGGCGGCGAGGGTTCCGTAGATTTTGGCAATAACGGCGTCGTCAATGGACTTGCCGGTAAAATATTCGGCGGATTCCTTGGCCTGGGCAACCAGCATCCAAAGCCCGTTGGCGCAGGGAATGTGAAGCGCTTCGGCGTCCAGCAGCAGCTGGGTGCGGGCGGGGTTGTAGATCACATCCAGCACCCCTTCCAGCATGGGAAACCGCTTCAAATCCACAGGGGAAACGCCGGTGTTGGGATACATGCCGACGGGGGTCGCGTTGACAATGGTGGCGGCGTCTTCGTGGCGCTGTAGGTTCCCGTAATTGTTTTCCCCGGAGCGGGAAATGACCACAGTCTCAGCGCCCAACTCAGCCAAAACAGCCGTGACGGTATTGGAAGCACCGCCGCTGCCCAGCACCAGAACCTTCTTCCCGGCGACAGAAAGGCCGCTTCGCTTCAGAAGAGAAGCAAAACCAAAATAGTCCGTGTTGTGACCGAAAAGGGTGCCGTCCGATCTACGGACGATGGTGTTCACAGCTCCCAGCTTTTTAGCATTCGGAGACAGCTCGGCCAGATAGGGGATGACCGCTTTTTTGTAGGGAATGGTGACGTTCAGCCCGATAAAATCCCCGTTTTTCAGGAAATCCGCAACTTCCTCCGGCTCTTTTTCAAAGAGGGTATAGGAGTAATCTCCAAGACAGGCGTGAATCTGGGGGGAGTAGCTGTGTCCCAGCTTCCGACCCAGCAGTCCGCATTTCATCAGACCACCTCCGTGTAGCTGCCCAGGTATTTGAATTCCTCGCACATCTCGTCCAGCTCGCACATCAGCTGTACGAATTCCTCGGAATAAATGGAGGTTTCCAGATCGAAATAGAACATGAACTCAAATTCCCGGTCGGGAATGGGGCGGGATTCCAGCTTCGTGACGTTGATGCCCAGGGTGTAGAGCCGCGCCAGCACCTTGTAAAGGGCGCCGGGCTTGTGGTTCAGAACCATCATGATGGAGGTTTTGTCGGAACCGGGGTAGATTTCCAGGTTCCGGCTGATACAGATGAAGCGGGTGCGGTTGTTGCCCTTGTCCTGCACGGAGGAACGCAGACAATCAAGCCCGTATAACTCGGCGCAGGCGCGGCTGGACAGGGCGGCCACGTCTTTCCTGCCGGACTGGGCGACCATCCGGGCGGCCACGGCGGTATTGTCCACGGGAACGACATTGACCCCCGGGAGGCTGTGGAGGAAGTTGCCGCACTGGTTGATGGCCTGCTCGTGGGAGTAGACTTCCTTGATGTCGGCGAGGTTGGTGCCGGGATTGACCAGAAGATTGTGGTCGATTTTCAGCCGGAAGGTGCGGACAATGGAGAAATTGTGCTCGATCATCAGGTCGTACACTTTATTCACGGAACCAGCGGTGGAGTTTTCGATGGGCAGAATGCCGTATTGGCACAGTCCCTGATCGATGGCGCTGAACACGGCCTCGAAGGACTTGAAGTACATAATAAAGGGGTTTTTGAAGATTTTTTCGCAGGCAATCTGGGAATAAGCGCCTTCTACGCCCTGACAGGCGACCATGGGCGCCTGGGGAAAGAGCTTGGGCGTATGCTCGATGGCCTGGGTAATGCTTTTGTAAAGGGGGCTGAACTCCCTGTTGCGCTTGGACTGGTAACTGCGGCTCAGCTCGAACAGCATGGAGTACAGAACCCGGGTGTAATTGGCCATTTCGGGGCCGGCCTTTTCTGCCACGTCCTGGAGCTTCACCCGCTCCCGGGCGGGCTGAAAAATGGGCAGATTGTTGGCCTTTTTGTAGTCCGCAATCTGGGCGGCGACATGCATCCGCTGACAGAACAGGCGAACCAGCTCATCGTCAATTTTGTCGATTTCACTGCGAATCTCGTTTAAGTCCATTTACGGTTTCCTCCTGTCTGTCCGGGTGCTGCCCAGAATCATGTCGAAAATGGCAATGGCTGCCGCGGCCTCGATCACCGGAACAGCTCTGGGGACGATACACGGGTCATGGCGGCCTTTGATGACCAGCTCCTGCATTTCGCCACTGCTTAAGCTGACGCTCTGCTGGGGGCGGGAAATGGAGGGCGTGGGCTTGAGGGCTGCCCGGAAAATCAGGGGCATTCCAGTGGTGATGCCGCCGAGAATTCCCCCGGCATTGTTGGTGACGGTGCGGATTTGCCCATCCGAAATAACGTAATCGTCGTTATTCTGGCTGCCCCGCAGATTTGCGGCGGAAAAGCCCGCACCGAATTCCACACCCTTCACGGCGGGAACGCCGTAGACGATCTGGGCAATCCGGCTTTCCGCGCCGCCGAACATGGGCTCTCCCACCCCGGCGGGAAGACCGGTGACGGCGCATTCCACAATACCGCCCACGCTGTCGCCGTCGCTTCTGGCTGCGGAGATGGCGGCGCGCATCCGCGCCCCCGCGTCCTGATTTATCACCGGAAACTCCGGCTGGATGGAATCTCTATCCGGGGCGAGGGGGTCAAAGGGCGTGTCGGGAATGCCCGCAATGGCAGAAATGTGGGCGAAAATCTGAATCCCCATGCCTTCCAGCCATTGCTTGCACAGCCCGCCCGCAATGCACAGCGGCGCGGTCAGACGGCCGGAAAAGTGTCCGCCTCCGGCGGCGTCCTGGAATCCGCCGTACTTGATCTGGGCGGTGAAATCCGCGTGGCCGGGACGGGGGCAGTCCTTCAGATTGGCATAGTCCCCGGAGCGGGTGTTTTTGTTGTAAATCGCGGCGGCGATGGGCGCACCGCAGGTAAAGCCGTCCAGAATTCCGGAGAGAAACTCCGGCCGGTCGGCTTCCTTTCGGGGCGTTGACCAGTCGTTTTGACCGGGAGCGCGGCGGTTCAGGAAGACTTGCAGAGCGTCCGTATCCACGGGAAGTCCCGCCGGGATGCCGTCCAGCGTCATGCCGATGGCCACGCCGTGGGATTGGCCGAAAATAGACAATTTCAGATTTTCACCGTAGGTACTGCTCATAGTTACCTCCTAAACAGGCATATTCTTCAAAGAATTTTGGATAGGATTTTTCCACGCACTCCGCGCCCAGAATGGTCACGGGTTGGGTGCAGGCCGTGGCCGCAATGGCGGCGGACATGGCAATGCGATGGTCGTTTACGGCATCCACCGTTCCGCCGACCAGCCCCGTGCCGTACACCGTCAGGGTATCCTCGGAAGCCTGCGCCTTTCCGCCCAGCGCCTCCACCATGGCAATAACGGATGCGACCCGGTCGGACTCTTTCAACCGCAGCCGCCCAATGTCCGTGAACACAGCGCCATTTTTACACGCCGCCGTAACGGCGAGAATAGGGACTAAATCGGGAATATCAGCGGCGGAAATGACAGGACGGTCTTCCAGCGCGGGGAGCAGATCAAACACTGCCCGGTCGCCCTGGGGGGAATCCGGGGAGAGGTTCGTCACCTCTACGCTGCTGCCCAGCGCCTTTGCCGCCAGGAAGAATGCAGCATTGCTCCAATCGCCCTCCACCGTCAGCGTGCCGGGGGAGTGGAACGGGGTTCCGCCGGTCACGACGAAATCCGCCGTTTCTTTTCCAAATACTTCCATCGCCCGCTGGGTCATGGTGATGTAGGGGCGGGATTCCACCTTCCCGGTCAGACAGATGCGGCTTTTTCCCGGAATCAGGGCGGCGGAAAGCAGCAGCCCCGTGATGAACTGGCTGGAAACGCCGCCGTCAATGACATATTCTCCCGCCCGCAGTCGCCCGGTGCAGCGAACGGTATCCGCGGTCGGGCGGGTGAGGGTGCAGCCCATACGTTCCATTTCCTCCCACAGCGGGGAGAGGGGGCGGCTGGGAAGTCTGCCCTCCAAATGAAACGTTGCGTCAACGCCCAAAGCCCCGACCACGGGAAGCAGAAACCGCAGGGTGGAGCCGCTGTCGTGACAGTGCAGCTCGGCCTGCTCGGGGATTTCCTTCGCCGGTATGACCCGGTAGCCGGCTTCGGTTCGCGTGATGTCCGCCCCCAGAGCGTTCAGGCAGCCCATGGTCGCTTCAATGTCCCGATTGGTTTCGGGGCAGAAAAGGGTGGTGGGCGCGTCGGCAAAGGCGGCGCAGATCAGCAGACGGTGCGCCTGGGATTTTGAGGGAATGGCGCGGACGGTTCCCGAAAGCTTTCCGGGGAAAATGGTGATATCCATATCAAAGACCTGCCTGAATAAAGGATTTCAGGGACTCGACCTTGGTTGGGACGATATCGCAGTCGCCGATGGCGCGGGGGATGATGAGATTCACCGTGCCGCCGGAGCGCTTCTTGTCCGAGAGGGTATAGGTGAAAAGATCGTCTGCGGAGTAGTCCGTCCGGGTGGGCAGACCGAATTTTTCCAGAAGCGCCAGGATTCGCGGCGTATCGCCGCAGTTAGACGCCCGGCTGACGATGGCCATGCCGATGGCAACGGCCTTGCCGTGGGAGAGGGCAAAATGACTTTTTGCCTCCACGCCGTGACCGACGGTGTGCCCCAGATTCAGCTTCATCCGGGCACCGGTGTCAAATTCGTCCTCCATGACCACGTCCCGCTTCAATTCCACGCAGCGGGTGATGACCGCTTCCCGGTCAAAGGCAAGCCCCTTTTCTTCCAGATGGGCAAACAGCTTTGGGTCGTACAGCACGCCGTACTTGATAACCTCGGCGCAGCCGTCTCGGAAAATGTCCGTGGGGAGGGAATTTAAGGTATCCGTGTCGCACAGCACCAGACTTGGCTGGCAGAAGGCCCCGGCGAGGTTCTTCCCGGCGGGAAGATCGATGGCGGTTTTGCCGCCCACGGAGGAATCCACGGCGGCAAGCAGGGTCGTGGGAACCTGAAGGAAGCGGATGCCCCGCAGGTAGCTTGCGGCGGCGAAGCCCGCAAGATCGCCCACCACGCCGCCGCCCAGAGCGACGATCAGGTCGGAGCGGGTCAGCCGGTTTTCCGCGAGAAAGTTCAGAAGATCGAGGAAAACCTGCCCGTTTTTGCTTTCTTCCCCGGCGGGGAATACATAGGAAACTACGGAAAAACCTGCGCTTTTCAGGCTCTCTTCCACAGCTGCGCCGTAAAGGGGATAGACGTTGCTCTCGCTGACGACGCAGATTTTCTGCGCCTTCCCCAGCTTTTTCGCTTCCGCGCCTAAAGTGGGCAGCAGCCCCGAACCAATCAGAATATCATACTGTTTGGACGCGCGGACGGTAACGGTATTCATCCGTCCACCTCCTCTTTGCGCTTTTTGCCCTCGTCCAGCAGCTGAACCAATCCCGCCATATCGTCCGCAGCAATGGCGTCGCGGTAGGCAGACAAGCTCTCAATATAGCTGTCCAGCTCAAAGAGGACGTTGTCCTTGTTTTCCATGAACAGCTCCGCCCACATCTGGGGATTCAGCCAGGCGACGCGGGTCAGATCCTTGTAGCTTCCGGCGGAGAAGCCCTTGTGCTTCAGGGCGGTGGGGGACTTGATGAAGGCGTTGCTGAGAATGTGGGGCATTTGAGAGGTAAAGGCGATCATTTTGTCGTGCTCTTCCGCCGTTGTGACGGAGAAAAAGCCAAAATGGCAGGGCTTTAATGCGGTTTTTACCCGGTCTAACAGCTGAATGTCGTCAAACACCGGCGGAACCAGCACCATGGGCGCGCCCGCAAAGAGGTTTGCCCGGCTGTATTTGAAGCCGGAATACTGGGAGCCTGCCATGGGATGTCCGCCCACAAAGGTGAATCCGTACTTCTCGGCCAGAGGGAAGCAACGGCTGCAAACCTCACGCTTGATGCCGCAGCAGTCGATCACCAGCGCGTCCTTGGACACGAGGGGTGCGTTCTTTTCCAGCCAGTCGGCGCAGCCGCCGGGGTAGATAGCAAGCAGAATCAGGTCACACTCCGGAATGGTGGTTTCATCCAGCCGTCCATGAACTGCGCCGGAAAGCATGGCGAAGGAGAGCATAGCTTCGCTTCGCTGAATGGCGTAGACGGTGTGACCCTCCAGAGCGTAGGCTCTGGCAAGGGAACCGCCGATCAGGCCAAGACCCAAAATACCGACTTTCATACAAGAACCTCACGAATCTGCCGAACCTTCCGGCTGATTTCATCGAACTGGGGCGGCGTGATGGACTGGGCGCCGTCGCACAGGGCGTGGGTGGGGTCGTTATGGACTTCCACCATGATGCCGTCTGCGCCTGCGGCAGTGGCCGCGTAGGCCATGGGGGCGACCAGATCGGCCTTGCCGGTGGCGTGGCTGGGGTCGACCACCACGGGCAGGTGGGTCAGATTGTGCAGCACGGGAACTGCGGAGAGGTCGAGGGTGTTTCGGGTGGCGGTTTCAAAGGTGCGGATGCCCCGCTCGCAAAGAATGACCTTGCTGTTGCCCTCGCTCATGATGTACTCGGCGCTCATGAGCAGCTCCTGCAAGGTGTTGGCAAGTCCCCGCTTCAGCAAAATGGGCTTGTCGGTTTTGCCCAGCTCCTTCAGAAGATCGAAATTCTGCATATTCCGGGCGCCCACCTGAATGATATCCACGTCGGCGAACAGATCGAGGGTGGAAATGTTCATGATCTCCGTGACAATGGGCAGCCCCGTGGCCTTTTTGGCCTCCAAAAGCAGCCGGATGCCCTCGTCCTTCATGCCTTGAAAAGCGTAGGGAGAGGTGCGGGGCTTGAACGCGCCGCCCCGGAGAATGGATGCGCCGGATTCCTTGACGGCGGAAGCGACGGCAATGATCTGCTCCTCGGATTCCACGCTGCACGGGCCTGCGATCATGGCAAAATACCCGCCGCCGATGCGGGCGTTTCCCACCTCAATGATGGTGTCCTTGGGGTGGAATTTCCGGTTGGCCTGTTTGAACGGCTCAGAGACCCGCTTGACGGTCTCCACCATTTCCAGGCTTTTCAGAAGGTCAATGTCCACCCGACTGGTGTCGCCCACCAGACCGAGAATGGTGACCTCCGTGCCTTCAGAAATGTGAACGTCCAGGTTCATATTCTTGAGCCAGTCCACAAGGTGTTGGATCTGGGAGGGGGTGGTTCCGTTTTTCAGAATTGCGATCATTGCGTAACATCTCCTGATAATAAAATAACCGCCGCACGGCAATTCGTGCGGCGGTCTGAGATAACCCCTAAAGCTCCTGAAATTTTCTGCAGCACAAATCGCTATTACTTTTTTCGGGTAAAAAAGTAATAGTAATAAAAGGAAAAGCGAGCAGAAGAATTCGTGGTGACCATATAAAAAGGCTCCTTGTTCAGTAGCTGCGGACATTATACCATGGGCGGCGGAAGATTGCAAGAGGAATTTACACAAATCGTGCCATTTTTCACCTACTGAATATGCGTATGATTGTTGATGTGATCCTGACAGTAGCAGTAGTAGCCCTTGCACTTGGAGCAGTAGCGGAATTCCAGCTCCGGATTTGTCACGTCGGTGCGGCCGCAGATTGTGCAGCGGTGGGTGTAGGGGGCTTTCGGCGTGGCAGTGGAGGCTTCGTAGGAGCCGGCATTGAAGTGGATGACCTTCGCCTTGGGCTGCTTGGGCTTCCTGCGGAACAGGCGGCTGGCATTGGCGCGCCAGGACACGGGAATCACGTTCAGCACGTCCTTGCCGAAGAAGAGGAAATAGTTGGCAAGAGAGATCACGGAGAACAGATTGTAGGGGAAGGGGTCGGTAAACAGACTGAGCAGCACCATCGCCAGATCGATCAGCGCGAAAATCCACGCTTTCACGGGGATGATGAAGAAAAGCAGGAAATTCGCGTCGGGGTACAGCGTGGCGTAGCTGAGAAACAGGCTCAGGTTCAGGTAGGTGACGCTGGCCTGACCGCCGAAAATCAGGCAGTAAACGTCCATCATCACCACCCCGGTGAGGTAGAACAGGTTGAACCGCAGGGTGCCCCACACATTTTCCATGGCTCTGCCCAGAGAGTAGTAGCACAGCAGGGTGATGGCGGTAAGCAGAATATTTCCGGCGCTGTAGGTCAGGGGATAGGTGATCAGCCGCCAGACCTGTCCCTGAAGAATGCTCGTCCGGTCAAAGCGGAGGGCGCTGTACAGAAGGGCGTTGCCGGACATCTGGCTGAACAGGTAGACCACGGCGGTGCCGATGACGATGTAAAGCATCAGATTGGGGATGCCCTTGTCCCGGTTCCTGAAGCAGAAAAGCTCAAATTTCTTGCGTAAATTTTTCACGGTACTCAACTCCTAAAAAAACGTATCCCCATTCTATCAGCAATTCATTCAAATGTCTATATCGGATTTGTAAACAAAAAGCTTGACTTTTGTAGAAAACTGTGTAAAATATAATGTTGAACTGCATACAAGCCTTATCAAGAGTGGTGGAGGGAACGGCCCGATGAAACCCGGCAACCTGTTTACACAAGGTGCCAAATCCGGCGGCAAACGAAAGATGAGGATTCGATAGAAGCGCACATCGAATCTTCGGTGTGCGGTTTTTCTTTTTTCAGATTCAGTTACAGAAAGAAAGGAAAAACAAAATGGAAAAAAGACTTTTTACCTCCGAATGTGTTACCAACGGCCACCCCGACAAGGTGGCGGACTCCATCTCCGATGCCATTCTGGACGCCTGCCTTGCCCAGGATCCCAACTCCCGCGTGGCCTGCGAGACTATGGTCACCACGAATTTCTGCATCATCTGCGGCGAGATCACCACGAAGGCCGCCGTTGACTACGCTGCTGTTGCCCGGGAGGCCATCCTGAAGATCGGCTATGTGTATCCCGGCGACGGCTTTGACGCCGACACGGTGGAAATTCAGTGCCGCGTCCACACCCAGTCCGCCGACATTGCCCTGGGAACCAACGACGAGGTTGGCGGCGCGGGAGATCAGGGCATGATGTTCGGCGGCGCCTGCACCCAGACCCCGGAGCTGATGCCCCTGCCTGTCGCCCTCAGCCGCGCCCTGTGCAGCCGCCTGACCCAGTGCGTCCACGAGACCAACTTGCTTCGTCCCGACGGAAAGACCCAGGTCACGGTGGAATTTGACGAGCAGGGAAACGTGGTGGGCATCGACACCGTGGTCGTCTCCATCATGCACAGAGCGGATTTTGCCATCGAAGCGCTGAGAAAATACGTCCGGGAGAATGTGATTGCCCCGGTTCTGGAGCGTTACGGCTTCCGGATTGAGGACGTCGCCCATATCCACATCAACCCCACCGGCAATTTTGTCATCGGCGGCCCCAACGGCGACACCGGTCTGACCGGGCGGAAGATCATCGTGGACACCTATGGCGGCTATTTCTCCCACGGCGGCGGCGCGTTCTCCGGAAAAGACCCCACCAAGGTTGACCGCAGCGCGGCGTATATGGCGCGGTACATGGCGAAAAATCTGGTTGCCGCGGGTCTTGCGACCAAGGTGCAGGTGCAGCTGGCCTACGCCATCGGCGTTGCCCAGCCGGTGTCCCTTCGGGTGGACAGCTACGGCACCGGCAAAATCTCCGACGAGAAAATGACGGAGCTTCTGCGGGAAACCTGCGACATGACCCCCGCCGGGATCATCCGCAAGCTCGACCTGCGCCGTCCCATCTACGCGGACACCGCCGCCAACGGTCATTTCGGCATCGAGAGCCGCCCCTGGGAGCAGACGGATTTGGCGGACAAGCTGCGTCAGCTGGCAGGAATCTAACAAAGACAGCAGGGAAGGGCTTTTGCCCTTCCCTGTATATTTTTATATTCTCTTGGCAAATCGGGAAGAGTATGGTATGATACCCTCAGAAAAAGGTTGGGAGGAATTCCTATGCTGGATTTTATCAGAATTGCCTGCGCCGTACCGGCGGTCAGGGTGGGGGACACGGCGAAAAACGCGGAGGATATCTGCGCCTATATCGAAAAAGCCGACGCAGAGCGGGCGGATATCGTCCTGTTCCCGGAGCTGGCGCTTACCGGGTATACCTGTCAGGATTTGTTTTTTCAGGACACCCTCTGGACGGGAGTTCAGCAGGGAATCCGAAAAATTGCCGACTGCACAAAAGACCACCCCGGCGTAACGGCGGCGGTGGGACTGCCCGTCCGGACAGGAATGCGGCTGTACAACTGCGCCGCCGTCATTTCCCGGGGAAAGATACACGCCCTGGTGCCGAAAACCTATATCCCCAATTACAATGAATTTTACGAAAAGCGCTGGTTTTCCTCCGGGGCGGAGGTGACGGAGGACATGGCGGAGCTTCTGGGCGAGCCTGTCCCCATTCTCCCGAGAGCCGTTTTCCGCGTTGGCGGCACGCTGCTGGGCGTGGAGATCTGCGAGGATATGTGGACGCCCCTGCCGCCGTCTACGTTCCTGGCGCTGAACGGCGCGGAGGTGATTCTGAACCTCTCCGCCTCCAACGAAACCATCGGCAAGCGCGTCTATCGCCGGGGTCTGGTGCAGCACCAGTCCGCCGCGCTGAACTGCGTTTACGCCTACTGTTCCGCCGGTTCCACGGAATCCACCCAGGACTTGATCTTCTCCGGGCAGAGCCTGATCGGGGAGGACGGAAGGCTCCTTGCCGAAACGGAAGAACCCATCGCGTCGGACTACATGCTGGTCTGCGACTGCGACCTGGGCAGAATCCGCGCCGACCGGATGAAAAACAAGGGCTTCAAGGACGCCGCCCAGCAGAATCCGGCACGTCCCGCCGTCCTGATTGACACCCACGCCCAGGAGCTTCGCAGCGACGGCGCAGATTATCCGCTGTCGAAGCTGCCCTTTGTCCCCACGGGGAAGGAGAACCGCGTCCGGCGGTGCATGGAGATTTTCCACATGCAGGTGGCGGGGCTGAAACAGCGGCTGTCCATTCTGGGCAGCGCGAAAGCGGTCGTCGGCATTTCCGGGGGACTGGACTCCACCCTGGCGCTGCTGGTGTCCGTGGAGGCCATGCGCCGGCTGGGGCGGCCTGCGTCCGACGTCTGCGGCGTGACCATGCCCTGCTTCGGCACCTCCGACCGGACGTACAACAATTCCTGGGAGCTGATGCGCACCCTGGGAATCTCCTGCAAGGAGATCAATATCAAAGACGCGGTGAACCTCCACTTTTACGACATCGGCCACGACCCCAATATCCACAACGGCACCTACGAAAATTCTCAGGCCAGAGAACGGACGCAGATTCTCATGGACTATGCCAGTGTCGTCGGCGGCATCGTGGTGGGAACGGGGGATTTGAGCGAGCTTGCTCTCGGCTGGTGTACCTACAACGGCGACCACATGAGCATGTACGGCGTGAACGCCTCCATCCCCAAGACGCTCATCCGCTGGATGATCGACGCGATTTCGGAAATGCCCGCCTTCGCCCCCTCCCGGGCGGTGCTTCAGGACATTCTGGACACCCCCATCAGCCCGGAGCTGCTGCCCCCGGACGCCGAGGGGAAAATCGCCCAGCACACCGAGGATCTGGTCGGCCCCTACGCGCTGCATGACTTTTTCCTGTACTATGTCCTCCGTTTCGGCTTCCGTCCCACGAAAATCTACACCCTGGCCTGTCGGGCGTTCGCGGGGGATTTTGAGCCGGAAGTCATCAAAAAATGGCTGAAAACCTTCTATCGCCGGTTCTTCACCCAGCAGTTCAAGCGCAGCTGCCTGCCGGACGGCGTGAAGGTCGGCTCCGTCACTCTCAGCCCCAGAGGAGACTGGCGGATGCCCAGCGACGCCGGCGCAAGACTTTGGCTGGACGAAGTTGAAAGTCTATAATATATGTAAGCCCCCGGTTCGACAGAACCGGGGGTGCATTGTGTATTATAATCAGAAATCGACGGCTTCGCCGTTCAGGGTCAGGGTGTTCTCCGCACCCAGGGTGAGGACGTAGACGGCCTCGGCTTCGCCCTTGGCGATCAGGTCGGCAAGAACGATGGTCGCCGTGTGGGCGCCGTCGGTGAAGGCGATTTTCTCAATGCCCTGGTTTTGCAGATAGCCCAGCGCCCGGAGAGTACCGGTGAGAATGGCACCGTCGGCACTGGCCGTCAGGGTCAGAACGCCGTCCGCGGTTTCCGCCTGGTGCTTCAGCGTGCTGCCATCCAGGTTGAGCACCCGGTAGAGCGGCTCCCGCTTGTCTGGTTCTTCAGAGGAAGCGGATACCGTGCCGACGATGGTGTCCAGAACGGTTCCGTCGCCGCGTATGCGCTCCACTTTGCCGGTGGTATACAGTCCGGAGGTGTCCGGTTCTATCTCACTGCCGTCAACCCGCTTACCTGTGTCGGTGTTATATCCACCGCCGCCGATGGCCGCACCGCAACCTCCAAATGCGCTCGGATCTCTGCTTATAGCCTCCACCCGGGAATCCTTGGAGATGGTAACATCGCTGCCGCTCCCTTCATAGCCGCCGCCGATACCTGCGCCGCACCACCCGCCATTGGCAATAACCTTCCCGCCGGAGATGGTGATACCGCTGCTGTCCTTTTTGGAGCCGCCGCCGATGCCAGCGCCGAAAATCCCGCCATTGGCGGTGACTTCTCCGCCGGTGATGGTGATATCACTGCCGCTCCCTAAAACGCCACCGCCGATGCCTGCGGCCTCAGCTCCGCCGTTGGCGGTAATCTCCCCGCCAGTGATGGTGATATCGTTGCCGTCGCCTCTGATGCCGCCGCCGATGCCAGCACCGCCATGCCCGCCATTGGCGGTCAGCTTTCCTTCTCCGTTCTCGGAGCCGATGGTCAGGTTGCCATCATTGGCCTTTTCAACGCCGGCGTGCTTATCGCCGCTGGAAACAGTGTTAGTGCCTTCCACGTTCAGATTGACGTTGCCCTTGCCCTCGGTTTTGATTGCAGCTTCGTCGGTTTTGATATTGGCATCCTTAATGGTCACATTGGCGGTGGTACCGTCACCCGCCTGGATGGTGATGGTGTTGCCGGTCTCCTTCCCATTGCTGGTGATGGTGGGGTTGCTGTCCTCTGCGCTGCTTCCTCCCTGAGAGACGGTCTGGGTCGTGCCGCCCCCGGCATTTGCGGTGGCGGTGATCTCAATGCTGCCCTTTTCCAGATTCCATTCCGCGGCCAGAACCGCCGTGGGCAGAAATGCCGCGATCAGCAGCAGAGACGCAATTCGAACGATCAATTTACCCATATGGTTTCCTCCTGACTGTGACGTTCCCGGCAGGAGTAGCTGCCGCCGGGGCGTGGGATAAGGCTTCCGATGTGATGCTGGTTTGTGTACCATTCTGATGATTCTTATTTTACCAGATATTCCCGCAAAATGCAAGAACAATTTATAAAAGAATCGGCTGAATCTGCCGCCCCGCCAGCGCTTCCGTCATGGCCTGGGGAATCATCGCAAAGTCCGCGACCATGCTGGTGGGCTTCTTCGCGGCGTCGTCCTGCCCGAAGGGGACAAAATAGTAGTGCTTCCGGGCGAGGAGCCTGCCGATATTCTCCGCCGCGCCTGCCAGCGCATCGTTGCTGGACACGGCGACGAGAACCGGGCGGCCGTTGCGCAGGTGACTTTTCGCCGCCATGGTCACCGGGGTGTCGGCGATGGAATGGGCGAGCTTTGCCAGGGTATTTCCGGTGCAGGGGGCGATGATGAGAATGTCGAACAGCTTCTTTGGCCCAACCGGCTCCACCTGGGCAAGGGTATGCAGCGGCGGCGTGCCGCAGATGGTTTCCGCCATGACGATATGCTCCCGCGCCGTCCCGAAGCGGCTGTCAACGCTGTAGGCGGCGTCGGAGAAAATGGGGGTCACGTGATGCTCCCGGCTGAGCTGCTCCATAACGGGGAACACAATAGAATAAGTACAAAACGAGCCGCACACGGCAAATCCGATTTCCATAATCATTCCTCCCTGCACAAGCGAACGTAGGTCTCCGCAATCAGACGGCCGGAGCTTTCCGGCATGTGGACGCCCGGCAGGCCCCGCGCCACGATGACGGAATCGTCCTCCATGCCGGTTTTGGACGCAAGGTCGATTTTCACGCAGTCGGGGTGGCACTGGGCGAGCTGTTCCTTGGTCAGCAGCCTTTCCGGCGCGGTGTTGAGAATCAGACGGTACTTGCCCAAAGTCTCCGCCATCCGGGCGGTATCCACAGCGGCGTAGCCCAGCCCCCGGCACATGGCGCGGTCGGCGTCCTTCCGCGCCGCGACGGTCAGGTCAGCCCCCAGGGCGTGGAGAATCTGCCCCAGGCATTTTCCGATGCGTCCCCAGCCGATGACCAGCACGGGACACCGCCGCAGGGTCACGGGCAGGTAGGACAGGGCGATTTCCACGGCGCATTCGGCGGTTATGTAGGCGTTTTCCGCCTGATACTGGGCGTCCTTCAGAAAATCAATGCACCGGTAATTGTCCAGCGCCGGGTGGTCGAGATTCCCGCCGCAGACCGTCACGTCCGGCGGAAGCTGCGCCAGCAGATTTTCCGCGCTTCCCCCCATGCGAAGCGTCCCGTCCGGTGCGAAACTGGGAACGTCCAGCAGCACTGCGCCCACATCCCCGCCGGGGCGCTCGGCCAGATCCACGTAGAAATTTCTCAGATATTCTCCGGCATAGCGGGCGGCCGCCGTGCCGCCGGCGCAGTAAAGCCGTTTGCCATCCATCGGCATCACTCCTTCCTGCCAGAATATGCTGCGCGGTACGTGGTTGTGCTTGATTTTTCGGAGCTTTTCTGTATAATGAAAGAAAAAGGGGTGAAGCGTATGCAGAGACTTGGATTTATCCATGATATGATGGACGTGAAGGTGCTGATCCTGTTCGTAATGGCCAGGGTCAACTATCCCGTGAACATGCAGCAGATTTACGAGCTGTGCTATCAGGACGACTGCCTGAGCTATTTCGACGTCTGCACCGCAATTCCTGAAATGGTGAAGTCCGGACATCTGAAGCAGGTGGAGAACGATTGCTATGAAATCACGGACAAGGGCAAGGCGGACGGCTCCCTGACAGAGGATTCCATCGCCTACACGGTCAAATGCCGTGCGGACAACGCCGTCAACCGGTTCAACCGTCAGATTCGCCGTTCCAGCTTCGTCAAGACCCAGATCATCCCCCGGGATAACGGGGACTATTCCGTGGTCATGGCGCTGGACGACGAGATGGGCAATCTCATGACCCTGGAGCTGCTGGCGCCGAACCAGCGTCAGGCGGTGCGCCTGGGAAAGCTCTTTGAAAAGAAAGCGGAAGCGGTCTACAATCTTACCATGGCGGAGCTGCTGGACGATGAAGATGAAGCGGACGATTAAGATTGCTCTGTGTGCAGGGGTGATACTGGCAGTAGCCGCTTGTTTCCTACTGCTTCGCAGCAAAACGGTGTGTGGGATTTCCGAGGGAACTTACCGCATGGTAACGGAGGACGGCAGCGGGAATGCCCCGGCTATCCACTTTGATATGTCCGGGGAAAAGATACGGTTTGTCTTCGGAATGGATCCGAGGATGTCATTCGCGTATACCGGGACTGTCCAGCTGGACGGAAAGGTCAGGCTGCGGGCGGACAATGGGGGAAATGTCTGGATATTCCAGGTTCCGGATAACGATACAATTGTATTTGTCCGAAGCGGGTCTTCCGACTTCATGGGCGAAGATTTGCCGGACGGCGCGGTATTCCGCTACGTGTCTGAATAAATGAAAACCCGGCCGCCCCTTGTCGGAATGAAGAAAATGTGGTATAGTATCCTTACACCGAAAGATCGGTGAAACGAAAGGAGCTGCCGCATATGAAATTCCAGTACAGTGAGAAAAAAGTAAAGCTTCCCGGGAATGTCCACGCTTATGCCGAGAAAAAGGTTATGAAGCTGGCGCGCTTTTTTGAGGAGGATGCGGAAGCACTCATCGTCTTTTCTGTAGAGAAGAACCAGAACAAGGTGGAGCTCACCGTTCACGGTGCGGGAACCTGGTTCCGGGCAAGCGAAAGCACTTCGGATATGTTTGCGTCCATTGACGCTGCCGTCAGCACCATTGAAGGCCAGATTCGCAAGAACAAGACCCGGCTCGCCCGCCGCCTGCGTCAGGATGCCTTCACCCGCACGGTGCAGGAGGAGACCAGCTTCGTGCCGGAGCCGGAGGAGGACGATCTCAGCCTGAAGAAGGTCAAGAGCTTCTACTTCAAGCCCATGACCCGGGAGGAAGCGGTCATGCAGATGAACCTGCTGGAGCACAATTTCTTCGCGTTCCGTGACGAGGACAACGGCGGAAGCTTTGCCGTGGTGTACCGCAGAAACGATGGGGGCTACGGCCTGATCGACGACGCGGAATAAGAAAACAAGTGAATTTGGAAGCCTCTCCGGAGGCTTCCAAATTTTTACAGAAAATGTCGAATTAAGGCTTGACAAAGGGAAGGCGGCGTGGTAATATATGCAAGCTGTTTCGAGAGAGACGGCAGCGAAAGTAAATTGCGTGCAAAGGAAAATGAAAAAGGACGAAAAAAGTTCTTGACAAAGTACAGAGCGCGTGATATACTGAGCAAGCTAACCGCGAGTGCGGTCAGCACGCTGTATCTTGTAAATTGAATAACGCAGACGATTATAAAAGACACCTTGGACAATAAATGGATTGTTTAAGCGTAAGCGAAAAAACAGCCAACGAAAATTCTTGAGTAATTTTGCTAGAAGCAAATTGTTCAGAAACTTGATTTAAGCTCTTCGGAGTTTAGATACAAATTTTTGAGAGTTTGATCCTGGCTCAGGACGAACGCTGGCGGCGTGCCTAACACATGCAAGTCGAACGGAGTTAAGCTCTTCGGAACTTGACTTAGTGGCGAACGGGTGAGTAACGCGTGAGGAACCTGCCTTTCAGTGGGGGACAA